>Ga0157375_10000029_pt1 | contig 199310 bp, 192 predicted proteins | sample M35metaG_FD_115311 | JGI IMG/M metagenome (GOLD analysis project Ga0157375, IMG submission 115311) | Miscanthus rhizosphere microbial communities from Kellogg Biological Station, Michigan, USA - M3-5 metaG | ecosystem: Host-associated > Plants > Roots > Rhizosphere > Soil | place: USA...
CCTCATCCGCCTGTCGGCACCTTCTCCCCCGCTGAAAAACGCGGAGGAGAAGGACTCTCGATGTTAGAACCGTGTCATTGCCACTTCACCGGCAGAATGCCGTTAACCAGCTCGGAATGACAGCGCATACAGGGGCCAGCCTTCACTCCGGCGTAATGTACGCCCCCGATATCCCGCCATCGACGAGGAACGACGTCCCGGTGATGAACGACGATTCGTCGCTGGCTAGGAACAGCGCGGCATTGGCCATCTCCTCGGGACGGCCGAAGCGGCCCATGGGGATGTGGACCAGCCGGCGGTTGCGGCGGGCGGGGTCGGCGAGGAGCTCGGCCAGGAGCGGGGTTTCGACGGGGCCGGGGCAGAGCGAGTTGGCGCGGATGTTTTTTCGGGCGAACTCCACGGCGATCTCGCGCGTCATCGCCAGGACGCCGCCTTTGCTGGCGGTGTAGGCGATCTGCGGGACCGCGGCACCCATGATGGCCACGAACGAGGCGGTGTTGATGATCGAGCCGCCGCCGGCGCGCAGCAGTGCGGGAATCGCGTACTGGCATCCGAGGAAGACGCCTTTGAGGTTGACGTTGATGACCATGTCCCAGATGGTCTCGGTGGTGTTGGTGACCGACTCGTCGTCCGGATGAAAGACCCCGGCGTTGTTGAAGACCACATCCAGCCTTCCAAAACTCTCCTCGGCGAACGTCACCATCCCCTCGGCGTCCGCGGCTTTCGAAACGTCGGCGGCGAAGGCGCGGGCGTTCGGGCCGATCTCGTTCGCCGTCGCCTCGGCCGTCTCCTTTTTCAAATCGACGACGATGACCTTGGCGCCTTCTTTGGCGAAGAGGAGACAGGAGGCTTTGCCGATTCCGGAGCCGCCGCCGGTGATGAGCGCTACTTTGTTTTCGAGTCGCAAGATTTCGTCTCTCCCCTCTCTCTGTCATCCAGAGGCCGGCGCAGCGCGGCCGAAGGATCTCAAGCTAGTACGACGTGCGTTTGAATCCCCATTGGCTTCGGCCGGTGTTGCGCGATTGAGATCCTTCGGCCGCGCTCCGCCGGCCTCTGGATGACAGGTTCACGCCATTTCAAAATACCGCCGCCTCTCCCAATCAGTAACCACGGCGTCGAATTTTCGTTGCTCGGTGCGGAAGAAGTGGAGGTAGTGATCGACCACGTTTTCGCCGAAGACTTCGCGGGCGAAGGCGCTCTCGGCAAGCGCCGCGATCGATTCGTTGAGCGAGTGGGGCATGTGCGGCAGGTCGGAGGCGGCTTTGTAGACGTCGCCCTCGAACGCCGGCGGCGGCTCGACGTGATGAGCGACGCCATCCAGTCCCGCGGCGATGGCGGCGGCGAAGGCGAGGTAGACGTTGGCGTCGGCGCCGGGGGCGCGGCATTCGATGCGCAGCGACGGGCCGCTGCCGACGATGCGGAAGCCGGCAGTGCGGTTGTCGAAGCTCCAGGCGATGCCGGTCGGCGCGAACGAGCCTTCCACGTAGCGCTTGTACGACGACGGGTACGGCGCGAAGAAGGCGAACAGCTCGCGGATGTGCTTCATCCATCCGCCGAGGAACCAGCGGAAGGTTGGCGAGCAATGGATCGATCCGAGGGAGTCGTCGCCGGCAAACTGCGGCTCCTTGCCGCTCTCGTCCCACAGCGACATGTGGATGTGGCAGGACGAGCCGGCGTAGCGCTCATCCCACTTGGCCATGAAGGTGATGGCGTGGCCCTGCTGCCAGGCGATCTCCTTCGCCGCGTGTTTGTAGATCGAATGGCGGTCGGCCATCTCCAGCGCATCGGCGTAGCGCAGTCCGATCTCCTGCTGCCCCGGCCCCCATTCGCCCTTCGACGACTCCACCGGCACGCCGGAGCGCTCCAGGTGCGAACGAATGGCGCCGATGAGGTGCTCCTCTTTCGTCCCCTGCAGGATGTGGTAATCCTCGATCACGCGCCCGATCGGCGTGGCGTTGATGAAGCCCTTCTCCGCCACCGTCTCGTAGGAATCCTTGAAGAGGTACAGCTCCAGTTCCGAGGCCGCCATGGTGGTGAAGCCCATGGCCGCGGCGCGGGCGATCTGGCGGCGCAGAATGCTGCGCGGCGCAACCGGCACCAGCTCGTGCGCATGCTCGAGATAGACGTCGCACAGCACCAGCGCCGTCTTCGGCAGCCACGACGCCACGCGCAGCGTTTCGAAATCGGGGATGGGCCGGAAGTCGCCGTAGCCTTTCGCCCACGAGGTGAAGGCGTAGCCGGGCACCGGGTCCATCTCCATGTCGCACGCCATCAGGTAATCACAGGCGTGCATCCCGTGCGTCATCACCTCGTCGACGAAGAAGCGTCCGACCAGCCGCTTGCCGACCAGCCGCCCGTACATGTCGGGAAAGGCAGCGATGACGGTCTCGATCTCGTCGTCAGCGACGAGGCGTTTGAGAGTCTCGATGTCGATGCGTCCTTGCATGGTTGTTACCTCGTAGCGCCGGCGGCCTCGCCGGCCGGACCGCCGCCGGCTCGGCGGCAAGGGTTCGTCTGCGGAAACCGCCAGCGAGCCGCTGGCGGTCCAGCCGCCGAGCCGGCGGCGCTACGAGTGATCCACATAAACCGTCTTCCACTCCGTGTAGGCATCGAGCGCCGCGAGGCCGAGCTCGCGGCCGATGCCGCTTTGTTTGACGCCGCCGAACGGCGCTTCCAGGTGCACGCTGCTGCCGGAGTTGATGGAGATGTTGCCGGTCTCGAAGGCGCGGGCCACACGCAGGGCGCGGCCGATGTCGCGCGTCCAGATCGAGCCGGAGAGGCCGTAGATCGAATCGTTGGCCATGCGCACGGCATCCTCCTCGGCATCGAACGGCATCACCGCCACGACCGGGCCGAAGATCTCTTCGCGGGCGACGCTCATCTCCGGTTTGACGTCGACGAAGATGGTGGGATCGAGATACGTACCATCTCCTTCGCGCGCGTGGCCGCCCGTCGCCAGGGTTGCTCCTTCCGAGGTGCCGGCGTCGATGTACGACTGAACGCGCGATCGATGCGCGGCGGTCACCAGCGGCCCCATCTCCGTTTCCTTGGCGAGCGGATCGCCGACATTCACCTTTTCGAAGGCCTCGACCAGTGCCTTGGCGAAGCGGTCGTAGATCGTGCACTGCACCAGCACGCGGCTGCGCGCGCAGCAATCCTGTCCCGCATTACCAAGCGATGACGAGACCGCCGAGGCGATGGCACGATCGAAATCGCAATCGTCGAAGATGAGATTGGCCGACTTGCCGCCGAGCTCGAGGCTCACGCGTTTGATGTCGCGCGACGCCAGCTCCATCACCTTCTTCCCGATCTCGGTCGATCCGGTGAAGGCGAGTTTGCGGACGAGCGGGTGCGTGAGAATCGCTTCGCCCGCCTCCGATCCCGGCCCCGTGACCACCGTGAAGACGCCCTCGGGGAAGCCCGCTTCCAACGCCAGCTCGCCGAGGCGGATGGCGGTGAGCGGAGTCTGTTCTGCGGGCTTGAGGACCACCGTGTTTCCCATCGCCAGAGCGGGTGATGATTTCCACGCGGTGATGGCGATCGGGAAGTTCCACGGCACGATGATCCCGCAGACGCCGACCGGCTCGCGAAACGTCATCAAAACGCCCGGCGCCGCGCCGGGGATGGTCGAGCCGCCGATCTTGTTCGTCGTCCCGGCGTAGTACTCGAAGCAATTCGCCGCCAGCGCCACCTCGTCGCGCGAATCGCGAATGGGTTTGCCGACATTGCGCGACTCCATCGTTGCCAGCTCGTCCGCGTTGTCGCGAATCAGCTGCGAGAGGCGCATCAGCATCCGGCCACGGCTGCGCGTATTGACGGCGCGCCACGCTGGAAACGCAGCCGCGGCGCGGCGGACGGCGCGATCGACGTCGTCGGCGGTCGCTCGCGAAACGGAGGCAAGCGTTTGGCCGGTAGCGGGCTCGATCAGATCGAAATCGGACACGCGCGGAGACTAGTGCAAGAAGCAGGCTCAGGGTGAGATCCAGCCGGAGTGTCGGTGCCACATCGGCCCTGCTACTTGCTCAGATCAGCCCGGTCACGCAGATCTAATGTGTGTCAGTGCAGGCAATTCACCGCCCCGCGGCCCGGTTACTGCATGCACTCATCCCAGTCCCCTCGCAGTTCTCTTTCCCACATCGACTGCCCGCGCCTTGCGATCGCGTCCGGTTGGAGCAAACCAGGAGGCGATTCGTGCCGGAAACTCTGTATCAGACCGCGAAGATCCCGCTCGTCGCGGACATTCAGAACTTTGCGCAGGACGTGTTCGACACCGTGCGCGAGCCGCTGATCGTGCTCGACGCGGCGCTGCGCGTGCGCTCGGCGAACAGCGCGTTCTACCAGACCTTCCGCGTCCTGCCGCCGGAAACCGAGAATCGCCCCATCTACGAGCTCGGCAACGGGCAGTGGGACATTCCGGCGCTGCGCACGCTGCTCGAAGACATCGTGCCGGAGAGCACGGTCTTCAACGACTTCGTCCTCGAACACGACTTTCCGCACATCGGGCGCCGGGTCATGCTGCTCAACGCCCGGAAGCTGCACGATGAGCTCGTGCTGCTGGCGATGGAAGACGTCACCGAGAAGCGGCGGGCGCAGCATCTGCTCGAACAGATCGAGGCCTATGCGCAGGACGTCGTCGACACCGTTCGCGAGCCGCTGCTGATTCTCGACAGCAGCCTGCGTGTTCACTCGGCGAACGGCGCGTTCTACCAGACCTTTCACGTCTCGGCGGAAGAGACCGAGAACCAGCTGATCTACGAGCTCGGTAACGGGCAGTGGGACATCCCCGATCTGCGCACGCTGCTCGAAGACATCGTTCCTACCAGCTCGGTCTTCAACGATTTCGAGCTCGAGCACGACTTCCCGGTCATCGGCCGGCGGGTCATGCTGCTCAACGCCCGGAAGCTGCGGCAGGGCAGCCACGCCGAACTGCTGGTGCTGGCGATGGAAGACGTCACCGAGCGCCGGCGTGCGGAGGCCGAGGTGGCCACGGCGAAGGAAGCGGCGGAAACGGCCAATCGGACCAAGAGTCTTTTCCTGGCCAACATGAGCCACGAGTTGCGCACGCCGCTCAACGCCATCCTCGGCTTTTCCGAAATGCTGCAGGAGGAATCTGTCGAGCGCGGGTTGCAGGACTTCAGCGCCGACCTTTCGAAAATCTCCACCGCCGGCAAACATCTCCTCGGGCTGATCAACGACATCCTCGATTTGTCGAAGATCGAAGCGGGCAAGATGGAGCTTCATCTGGAAGGGTTCGACATCTCCTCGCTCATCGACGAGGTGGCGTCGACCATCGAGATGCAGGTAGCCAAGAATGGCAATACGCTCGCCGTCACCTGCGCGCCGGACGTCGGATTCATGCGCGCCGATCTGAGCAAAGTGCGGCAGGGGTTGTTCAATCTCGTTTCGAACGCGGCCAAATTCACGCACGACGGCGAGATCAAGGTCGAGGCCGAGCGTCGGATCATGGACGGCAACGACTGGATCACCTTTCGCGTGTCGGACACCGGTATCGGCTTGAGCCCGGAACAGATCGTGCGGCTCTTTCAGTCGTTCACACAGGCGGACGCATCGACGACGCGGAAGTTCGGCGGCACGGGCCTCGGCCTCGCGCTCACGCGCCGCTTCTGCCAGATGATGGGCGGCGACGTCACCGTGCACAGCGTCCCCGGCGAGGGGAGCGTATTCACCATCAAGTTGCCGGGCACGGTCACGGAGCTGGTCTCCGAACCGCCACCGTTCGAGGAGCGTCGCGAACAGGTTCCCGCCGATGTCTTCAGCGACGCCGAGCCGCTTCCGGCCGTTCGAACGGCGGTTCTCGTCATCGACGACGACCCCTTGCAGCGCGATTTGATGCAACGCTATCTACGGAAGGAAGGGTTCACCGTCTGCACGGCCAGCGGCGGCGCGCAGGGATTGCGGCTCGCGCGGCAGCTGCTGCCGGCGGCGATCACGCTCGACGTGATGATGCCCGACATCGACGGCTGGAGCGTCCTCGAAGCGCTCAAAGCCGACTCGATGCTGTGCGACATCCCGGTGATCATGCTGACGATGGTCGACGACCCGGAGCGCGGATTCACGCTTGGTGCATCGGAGTACGCCACCAAGCCGGTCAATCGCAGGCACCTCTCGCGGATCCTGAAAAAGTACACCTGCCTCAATCCGCCATGCCCGGTGCTGGTGATCGACGACGAGGCCTCCAGCCGCGCGCTCACGCGCGCCATTCTGGAAAAAGAAGGACGCGTGGTCACCGAGGCCTGCAACGGCATCGAGGCGCTGCGCGCCATGGAGAAGGAACGCCCCAGCCTGATCTTTCTCGACCTGACCATGCCCGAGATGGATGGCTTTGCCTTCGCGGCCGAAGTACGGCGGCATCCGGAATGGCGATCGATCCCGATCGTGGTGATGACCGCCCAGGATCTGACGAACGAGGATCGCCGGCGGCTGAACGGCCACGTCGAAAAGATCCTGCACAAGGACAATGATTCGCGCGCGTCGCTCCTGGAGCAGGTGCGCGATCTGGTCGTCGGCAGCAGAGCCACGCGCGCACCGCGGGAGCTCGCGTCATGAGTACCATCCTCATCGTCGAAGACAACGAAATGAACCGCGACATGCTGTCGCGCCGGCTGGAGCGGAAGGGCTACTCGATCCTGATCGCCGTCGACGGAGCCGAGGGCATCGACGTCACTCGGGCGCAGATGCCGGACCTGATCCTGATGGACATGAGTCTCCCGATCGTCGATGGCTGGGAAGCGACGCGGCGCATCAAGGCCGACGACTACCTCAAACACATCCCCATCATCGCCCTGACCGCGCACGCCATGGCCAACGATCGCGAAAAGGCGCTCGACGCCGGCTGCGAGGACTACGACACCAAGCCGATCGAGCTGCCGCGGCTTCTCGCCAAGATCGAAGCCTTGCTGCCGCCGCTGCTGGAGCGCATATCGTGAGTGCGCGGGAGCGTCCGGAATCAGATCTGCCGCTGACGGGATTGCCGTCGCAGCTGCTTCACGATCTGCGCAGCCCTCTCAATCAGATCATCGGCTACTCGGAGATGCTGTCCGAGGAGGTGGAAGGGCAGCGGCGCGAAGACTTCCTGAAAATCCGCGCCGCCGGACACCGCATGCTGGCCGTCATCGAGGAGAACTTCACCAGCATTGGAAGCGCCGAACACGATCGAGAAGAACCGCCGGCGGAATTGTTCGTCGTCCCGCAACAGCGTGTCGCGACGCCGGGTCTGCTTCTGGTCGTCGACGACGATGCCGAAAACCGCGACGTGCTCTCGCGCCGCCTGGCGCGCCAGGGTCACGAAGTCATCACGGCGAGCAGCGGAAGCGAGGCCCTGCACCGGATGCGCGAGTCCGCCTTCGACCTGGTGCTGCTGGACATCATGATGCCGGACATGGACGGCTATGAAGTCCTCGGGCACATCAAGGCCGACGAGCACCTGCAACACATCCCGGTGATCATGATCTCGGCACTCAACGAGCTGCAGTCGGTGGTCCGCTGCATCGAGGCGGGAGCGGAGGACTATCTGTCCAAGCCGTTCAACCCGATCCTGCTCAAAGCGCGCACCGATTCCTGTCTCGAAAAAAAACGCTGCCGCGATCGCGAGACCGCCCTTTTCGAACAGCTGCAGGAAAACTACAAGCGGCTGCAGGAGGTCGAGAAGCTGCGTGACGACATGCGCAACATGATCGTTCACGACCTGCGCACGCCGCTCACGGCGATGCTCCTGGGCGTGGAGATGCTGGAACAGGACGGCACTCTGGACACGATGCAGCATGAGCTTGCGGGAATCGCCGCCGGCGGTGGAAAGACACTCCTCGGCATGATCAACGACCTGTTGGACGTGGAGAAGATGGAAGCGGGCTCCACGCAACTGCAGTACGACGCGATCTCCGCGGACGCCCTCGTGGCCAGCGCCCTCGGCCAGGTCGCATCTCTCGCTCGCGATGGCCGCAACACGCTGGTCGCCGAGATCTCCGCGGGCCTGCCATCGTTTCCCGGCGATGCGAACAAGCTGACGCGGACGCTGGTCAACCTCATCGGCAATGCCATCAAGTTCACGGAAGGCGGCACGGTGACCATCGCCGTGACACAGAACGGCGAATCGATCCGCTTCGCCATCCAAGACACCGGCGAAGGCATCCCATCCGAAGCGTTCGCGCGAATCTTCGAGAAATTCGGCCAGCTCGACTCGCGCCGGGTCGGCACCGGCCTCGGGCTGGCATTCTGCAAGCTGGCGGTCGAGGCGCACGGCGGCAAGATCGACGTCGAGAGCACGTTGGGCGTTGGCAGCACCTTCTCCTTCACGATTCCGCTGACGCGGTGAAACGTCGGCGCCGTCACACGCACTATCGGTTGATCGTGGAACTATGCACACGGAGGCTTTCCCATGTTCAAGCGAGTGATCCGGTTCTCGTTTCCCCTTCTTCTCCTGACGGCGCCGCTCGTGGCGCAGGTGCTGACAATCGGTCCTGGTTTCTCCGGCAGTCCGAATTCCAGCGACTCGAACGTCGCCGCGGTGCGGACCGATATCGATCTGGTCTCGCCGGCCAGCGCGACCGGGACGGTGAGCTCGGTGCACGTTTATTGGTCGCAATCCGGGTGCACCAATGCGCTGAAGATCAAGTTCTTCCACCGCACCGGCAACACGCTGACGATGACCGCCGAGCGCGGGCCGTTTTCATCGGCCGGCGCTGATAACAACTTTGCGATGTCGCCCGTCGTCCCCGTCCAGCAGGGAGACCTCATCGGCGTTGCGCGTGTTGCGGCCTGCGGCAATCCCGGCAGCTTTTTCGGCTTTCCGTCCGCCGGCTATGTGGCGTTCGGCTCGGACGTCACGGGAAGTGTCGACATCACCGCCGGCACTGTTTCCGGCTCTCCGCTGGCACTTGGCGGCACCGGGACCGCCACCGAGCAATTGCGTGGCTACATCCCGGTCGTCGGCTCCACCGCCGGCGGATCGGGATCGAACTTCAAGACCTCGCTGCAACTTCTCTACGGCGCGCCGACGTCGAGCGGCTCGATCACCGGCAAGCTCGTCTTCCATCCGGCCGGCACCAGCGGCAGCTCGTCCGATCCGACCGTCACCTACAACGTCGGCGCCGGACAGGTGGTGACCTATCCCGACATCGTGGCCACCTTCGGCCGCTCGGGGCTGGGCAGCGTCGATCTCATCACCACGCCATCGGCAACGAAGCCGGTCGTCATCACCCGCGTCTACAACGACGCCGGAACGCTGGGCACGTCGGGGCTGACGGAGGATGTGATCGATCCGACGGACCCGCGGATCATCCAGGCCGGCTTCACCGCGTTTCTGGTCACGCCGGTCGATCCGGCCAAGACACGCTTCAACATCGGCGTGCGCACCGGTTTTTCGGGCGCGACGTTCACCGCCGTGCTGCGTGACACGAACGGAACGGCACTGAAGACCGTCACCAAGAGCTACCTGCCGAACTGGTTCGAGCAGGTCGATTCGACGAGCTTCTTCGCCGGCACCGCCATCGGCGCCAACCAATCGATCTCCATCACCGTCTCGGTCGGCAGCGCCATCGTCTACGGATCGACCACGGACAACACCACAAACGACCCCAACATCCAGTTCGCCGTAGCGCTGTTCGGAATCGCGTAGCTGCGCCCGTTGAATTCTTGCCCTTCTTTTTATCGAGAGTTGCGCGCCGGCGCGCCTCTCAATCGGGAGCCGGCATGTCCAGTGCCGGCTCCCCTGACATGGTGTGCCAGGCGATCGCTGACAGTACGACCAGGGCACCGGCGAGGGCGTAGACGGACGGCTTCTCGCCGAGGAAGAGGAAGACCCAGATCGGATTCGAGACCGGTTCCAGCATGCCCGTGAGCGAGGCCTGCGTCGCGGTCACATACGCGAGGCCGCGGACGAAGAGCACATACGCGATGGCGATCTGGAACACCCCGAGGAAGGCCAGCACGGCGAACGAGCGCGGGGTGAGCGCCAGGTCGTGCGAAATGAACGGCAGCACGGCCAGCGCGCAGACGACGTTTCCCCACGTGACCGCGGCCTGCGCGGCGCGCTGTTCGCGTCGCAGCACCAGGATCAGCGAGGCGAAAAAGACCGACGACACCAGGGCCATGGCGTTGCCGGCCATGCCGCGCGCTTCGAACCGGCCGACGAAGAAAAGGGCCATTCCGCTCATGGCTACGACGATGGCGACGACGTCGCGCATCCGCATCGGCTCGCGCACCACGATCGGCGAGAGGAGCAGCACCCACACCACGCCCGCGTACTGGAGAAAGATCGCGTTCGCCGCCGTCGTCCATTTCGTGGCCACGACGAACGACGTCAGGCAGGCGCCGTAGCTGACGATGGCGATGGCGAACGCCGTCGTCGATTGCCATTGCCGCCGTGCCCAGACGCCGCGCCCGAGAAAGAGCATCAGCGCGACCGCGGCAAAGAGGGAGCGATAGAAGGTGACCTTGAGCGCCGAGTCGGCCACCGCCTTGATGCCGATGCCGCCCGTCGACCAGAGCAACGCCGCGCCGATGATGAGAAGGATGCCCTTGCGGCGTTGATCCATGAAGGGTTGCTAGGTTACTAGAGTTGCTGGGTTGCTGGGTCTCGCCGTCTCGCGGCAACTCAGCAACTCACAAACTCAGTAACCCGCCCGCGCGACTCCGCAACCGCGCGACCCCGCAACCTAGTTATAAAACGCCCCGCTGTCATCGAAGCGCGCGCGGAAATCGCTCTCCGCGGGCGGACATGGAAGCGGCTCGTCGGGCGGCGGGACGACGATGGCGCATTCGCGGATGACATCGGCCAGCGTGTCGATCTCCAGCGGCTTGTTCACCGTCGCGCCGACGTACTTTGCGTCGATGCTGACGTCATCGGTGGGATCGAGCACGGCCAGCACGAACGTCGTGGCCTCGGGACGTTCGTCGCGAAAACGCATCAGGAAGGAGAGGCCTTCGTCATCGGGCAGGCTCATGTCGATGAGGATCAGCGCGTAATCGCATTGCCTCGTCTTCTCCAGCGCATCCTCGGCGCTCACCGCGGTGTCGACACCGAGGGGTTGATGGCGGAGGATCGTGAAGAGCATGGCGCGAAGGGCATCGTTGTCTTCGATGATGAGAACTCTCGCTTCGGTCGGCATGTTGTCGTCGTCCTTTTTTCGATAGGACTTCTCAAAAGATGTGCCATATCAGTTGACCTTGCCTGACGGCGCGGTGACGCTGTCGGCGGGCGGACAGCCCGGCTGTTGCGGCCGTTCCGCCAGCGCGTTCGTGCAGGCGGTGATGGTCTCGACCAGCAGATTGACTTCGAACGGTTTTGCGATCGAAGCAGCCACCAGCGCCGGATCGAGATCGCGCGGATCGTTCCCCGCGGTGAGAACGACCACGACCGGGCGCACGTCGGCGGCGAGTCTCTTCAGCTCGTCCATCACCTCCCAGCCGCTCTTCATCGGCATCATCAGATCGAGCAGCATCACCGCGTAGCGGCAGTGGCGGAGGCGGTTCATCGCCTCGACGCCATTCTTCGCCACGTCGACGGCAAAGCCGCGGCGGCGGAGGATGGCAAACAGCAGCGCGCGAATCGCATCATCGTCATCGACGATCAGGATCCGTTTCTCATTCGCCGGCATCTCGCTTCTGAATCAGCAAGTTCGCTGCCGGTTACTGCCCTTCGCGCGTTGTCTGCGGCTTCGCCGCAATCACTTCACCAGTCGCGAAATCTCGCGGAACTCATCCGTTCCCGAGCTCACGGTCAGCTCGAAGAGGACCATCTCCGTCGAGCTGAGCCGGGCGCCGTCGAAGATCATGCGGCGGATGGCGATGTCCTTGTTTGCCTCGGTGCGGGACGAGATGGCGTCGGCGACGATGGTGACGTCGTAGCCGTTGGTGAGCAGATCGGCGACGGTCTGGTAGACGCAGACGTGCCCTTCGATGCCCGCCACGATGGCCTGCTTGCGATGAAGGTTGCGCGTGGCCATGACGAACTCGGCGCAGCCGTAGCCGGAGAAACAGGCCTTCTCGATCGGGATATAGCCGGATGTTTCCTCGAACGCGCGCCGGATGATCGGCACGGTCGGCCCGAGTCCCTGAACGTACTGCTCGGTCAGAATCGCCGGGATGTCGACCACCTTGCTGCCGCGCACGAGCCGCTCGATGTTGCGCTCGATCGTTTCCCGATCGTGGATGGCCGGCATCAGTTTCTGCTGGAGGTCGATGACGACCAGAAACGCGTCGGCGCGGTGGAGTCTCACCATCGCCAAAGACTACACGATCACGTGCAGCGGCCGCTGGCCGCGCAGGAACATGGCCACATCCGAGGCCGCAATTCGCGCCATGGCCGTCCTGGTCTCCTCGGTGGCCGAGCCGATGTGCGGCGCCAGGACGACGTTCGGCATCGCCAGCAGTCGCGGATTGACGTCCGGCTCGTCCTGGTAGACATCGAGGCCGGCGCCGCCGAGTTGTCCTTCGTCGAGCGCGTCGCAGAGAGCCTTTTCGTCGATGAGTGCACCGCGCGCGGTGTTGATCAGGAAGGCGCCGCGCTTCATCGCCCAGAGCGTCTCGGGATTCATGAGGTGCCGCGTCTCATTCGTCAGCGGCGTGTGGAGGGAAACGACGTCGCTCGTGGCCAGCAATTCGTAGATCGGCTCGCCGCGATGTGTTCCGGTCACCTCCATGCCGAACGCGCGCGCCCGTTGCGCCACCGCCGTTCCGATGCGCCCCATCCCGATGATGCCGAGGCGCTTGCCGGTGAGGGTGGTGCCAAGGAGGTGGAGAGGTTCCCAGACGCACTGGCCGGTCGTACGCACCTCGCGATCACCCTCGGCGATGCGGCGCATTACCGCGAGGATCAGTCCCATCGTCAGATCGGCAGTGGCCTCGGTGAGCACGCCCGGCGTGTTGGTGATGGTGATCCCGAGCTCGCGCGCAGCATCGACGTCGATGTTGTTGTAGCCGACGGCGTAGTTGGCGATCATCCGAAGATCGTGATTCGCCGCCAGGACCTTGCGCGTGATCGGATCGCTGAGCAGCGTGATGGCCGCATCGGCCTCGCTCAGAATGGTGATCATCTCCTCCTCGGAACGCCCCTGCTCCGACGGATGCTCGACGAACTCGCAGAGCCCGGAGAGGATCTCGCGCACGACGTCCGGATACTTCGCGGTGAGGACGACGACCGGTTTCATGCGGAGACATTACACTTCACGGCATGTCCGCGCTCGTTGGCCGCCTCTTTCAACTCATCGGAATGATCATCCTTCCGATCGGCCTGCTCACCGGCCTGTTGAAAGACAACGTGAACATGGAAGTGCGCCTGCTCTTCATCGGCGGCGCGATTTTTCTCATCGGCTGGCTGCTGGCGAAGAAATCGGCGTAGCCCCCCTGGGAGCGCGGGCGTCCCGCCCGCCGCGAAGCAGGATTTCGCCAAGTACGGCGGGCGGGACGCCCGCGCTCCCAGGACTACTCGTCGATCGTAATCGTCTCCACCTTGTCCCCCCGCTCCGTTTGATCGACCACCGCGGTCATCCCCTCGGTGACGCGGCCGAAGATCGTGTAGCCGCCGTCGAGGTGCGGTTGCGGGGAGTGGGTGATGAAGAACTGCGAGCCGCCGGTGTCGGGACCGGAGAGGGCCATGCCGACGGCGGCGCGGGTGTACTTCTGCAGGTTGATCTCGTCGCGGATGGCGTAGCCCGGACCGCCTTCCATGTCGTTGCGCGGGTCGCCGCCCTGGATCACGAAGTTGGGGACGACGCGCATGAACGAGCTGTTGTCGAAATACCTCTCACGGGCGAGCTGGGCGAAGTTCCAGGTCGTGACCGGCGCGTCCTGAACCAGGAGAGCGATCTTGATGTTGCCGCGGGTCATGTGAATCGTGGCCGTGTGCGGCTGGCGGAACCACTGCACGATCTGCTCGTAGTCGGTGCGCGCGGACGGCAGCGGCGTGTACTGCGGCCGCGGCTTTTTCAGCTGCTGCTCGATGGCGTCGGCGGCGGTGCGGCGCACGATCGGATCGCGATCGGCCAGCAACGCGCGCAACACGCTCTCGCGCTCGGGATAGTCGATCTCGGCGATGGAGCCGATCGCGGCCAGGCGTGCGTCGTTTTGCTTGTCGAGCCGCGCGCGCTGCTCGGCGGCCTGCAGCGTCGCCAGCTTCGCCGCGTCGTGTGTTTTCGAATAACGGCCGATGGCGTAGCCGCGCACGATGACGTCGCCGTCCGCAAGTCCGGCGCGGATCAGCGGGAGATTGGCGTCGGCCTTGTCGTCGGCGATCGACCCCAGCGCCTGCGCGCGAACGAGCGGATCGGAATCGCGGGCGTAGCGCTCGCGAACGGCATCCGAGATCGCCGTGTTCGCCTCGAGCACGCGCACCTTGGCCCATCCGCTCAGGTCGGCCGGCAGCAGCTTCTCGTCGCCCAGGTTCTTGGCGATCGCACCGGCGGCAAGCTCGCGATCCCAGCGCGAGCCGTTCGCGGCGACTTCGAGCAGACGGCGGCGGGCCGGCTCGCTGTGCACGGAGTAATAGCCGAGGGCATCGATCGAAGAAGCGCGCGTTCCGGGATCGGGATCGTCGAGCAACTCCAGCACGCGAAGCGCGTCCTGCGTCATCTCCGGCCGTTCGATCACCTTCCGATCCTTCGCCGCGAGCCGGGAGATGGCCACCACCGCGTTCGTCCGCACCCACGGATGCGGATCGCGCAGCGCCTCGATCAGCAGCGGCAGCGACTCCGGCGCGCCGATCCTGCCGAGGGCGGTCATGACGTTGGCGCGCGTCTGCGGATTGGGATCGTTGACCATCAGCTCCAGCCGCGATCGCGCCGGTGCGTACGCGCGGCGCGCCAGGTCGTAGCTCGCCTCTTCGCGGATACGCGCCGAGGGTGAGGCCAGCGCGTCCGCGGCGATCGCCGAGGCCTCATCGCTCTTGAACCGGAACAGAAACCGGATCGCCCGCGCCCGAATCCCTTCCGGCGTCGACCCGCCCGCGAAGGCGGCGTATTTCGCCAGCGGCACCTTGGCCGCCAGCTTCGACAGCGCTTCGACCGCTTCTCCGGCCACGTCGCCATCCGCATCGCCCGCGAACTGCAGCAGCGCATCGACCGAGGTCGCGTCGCCAATCTGCCCGAGCGCGAAGGCGGCGGTGGCGCGGACGTTCGCGTCCGGATCGCTGACCAGCGTCACCAGCTCCGCCACGCCGGCCTGTTTCTCTCCCTCATCGCGCACGCCGTTCCCGTTGGCATCGACGAACGTTTGCGGCCCGATGCGCCCGAGCGCCAGCGCCATCCGCGCGCGATGCAATGCATTCGGATGATGAATCCCCCACTCCGCCAGCGCCGCGTCGTACTGCCGCCGGTCCTCCACCTGCAGCATGCGCACTTCCTCCTGCATGGTGAAGCCGTACGGCTGCGGCGGAGGCGGCGTCGAAGCGTGCACGAGAGGAGGAGGAGGCGGAGCGGCAGTCGTGCAGGCGATGGCGAAGAGGAGCGAGGCGAGGATGACGTTACGCATCAGATGTTGATGATAAGCGCTGTGACGCATCACACACGTCAAAGCAGCAGAGGCCCCCTTGCTCTGTGCCCCCTCGTGAACGACACTGCCCGCTGCATGGTCCTCTCCGCCGGCATCGACGCAAAAAATCTGGCCCGCCGCTATGGGAGGCGGTGGGCGCTGGCGGATGTGTCGTTCACGCTCGCGGGAGGCGCGGTGCTGATGGTGGCCGGGCCGAACGGATCGGGGAAATCGACGCTGCTGCGGACGCTCTCCACCGCCGTCCGGCCCGATGGCGGCTCGGCAACCATCGGAGGCTTCGACGTCACGCGCGAGCGTGAGGATGTCCGCAAGCTCGTAGCCCTGCTCAGCCATGCGTCGTATCTCTACGATTCGCTCACGGCGCGGCAGAATCTCGCCGTCGTCGCCGATCACCTCGGCCGCTCGCGCTCCAACATCGAGGCGCTCCTCGACCGCGTGGCCCTCGGGCGCCGTGCCGACGACACCGTCTCCACGTTCTCCGCCGGCATGCGCAAGCGGCTCTCCTTCGCCCGGATGCTGCTGCAGGAGCCGCGCGTGGCCATGCTCGACGAACCCTACGGCCAGCTCGACCCCGAGGGGTTCGTGCTGGTGGGAGACGTCGTGAGGGAGCTGAAGGCGGGGGGGACCACCGTCATCATGGCCACCCACCAGCTCCCCCGCGCCGCCGCTCTCGCCGACGAGGCCCTGCTGCTCGAAGCGGGGCGGGTGGTGTGGCGGGGGAAGGCGGCGGAGGTGCCGGGGCGATGATCCGTTCGAGCATCAGCACTGGCGAAATGGCCACAACCCCCTCATCCGCCTTCGGCACCTTCTCCCCCAAAAGCGGGGGAGAAGGGCTCTCGATGTCTGGACCTCGGTCAGCCCTCACACATGCAGAAGTCTCGCGCCGCACAACCCTCGAGAGCCCTTCTCCCTCGCGCTTTTTGCGGGGAAGAAGGTGCCGACAGGCGGATGAGGGGGGCTTTTTCGGATGCTGATCGCCGCCCTCCGCAAAGAGCTGCTTCTCCAGTGGCGCACCCGTGCCCAGTTCATGGCCGTCTTCGTCTTCGGCGCCGCCGCTCTGCTCCTCTTCAGCTTCGCCGTCGGACCGGTGGCCGAAATGCTCCGGCAGTTTTCCGCCGGGTTCCTTTGGCTGGGACTGCTCCTCTCCTCCACGCTCACTCTTGCCGAGAGCTTTCACGCCGAGATGGAGAACCGGGCTCTGGAAGGGCTGCTGCTCCTGCCCGCCAATCCGCGGGCGCTTTATTACGGCAAGGCCATCGCCAACTGGTTGCAGCTGATCCTGCTCGGAATCGCACTCGTGCCGGTGATGGTCATCCTCTACGACGCCGGAACGATGCGCATCGGGTCGCTTCTCCTCGTCATCGCCCTCGGCACGGCCGGGCTCTCGGCGCCGGGGACGCTCTACGCGGCCATGACCGCGCAGGTGCGGTCGAAACAGACTCTCCTGCCGCTGCTTCTTTTTCCGCTCATCGTTCCCGCTTTACTTGCGTCCGTAAAAGCCACATCCTTGATCATCCTCGGCGATCCGATGAAGCAATCACCGGCGTGGATCATTCTGCTCCTCGCGTTTGATGCAATTTACTGGTCCCTTTGCGGTCTTCTTTTCGTTCAAGTCGTCGAAGAGTGAGGTCTTTCCTCCTATGAAACGTAACCTGTTCTGGCTGGCTGTTGCTCTGCTTGCAGCGGCGATCTATTTCGGTCTCGTGGTGACGATGGGCGAGCAGTATCTCCACGCGGATCTCTCCCTCGGCCTGCCGGTGGTGGCGCGGACGCTGATCGCCTTTCTCGGCGGCCTGGCCGCGGTCATCATCCTGCTCGTCGCCGACGACTTCCGGAACCTCTCCCGGCCGAAAGCGCTCGGCATCGCCGGGCTGCTGCTGCTTTTGCTCGGCTCCTACTTCGGCCTCTTCGTCGCTCCGCCCGAGCAGTTCATGGGCGATACGCAACGGATCATGTACGTGCATGTGCCCACTGCCTGGTTCGCGCTGGTGGCGATGACCCTGGCCTTCGTCGCCGCCGTGGTCTTCCTCTTCAGCGGCAACTACGACTGGGACGCGCGGATGGAAGCATCGATCGAAGTCGGCGTCGTGCTCGCTTTTCTCCTCTGCTGCCAGGGATCGATCTGGGCCAAACCGACCTGGGGCGTTTGGTGGGATTGGGATCCACGCCTGACGACCACGGCCGTACTGCTCTTCGCTTTCCTCGGCATCCTGGCGCTGCGCAAGTTCGTCGACGACCCGCACCGGCGGGCCATGTGGTCGGCCGTAGCCACGATCGTGGCGTACGTCGACGTCCCCATCGTCTACTTCTCGGTGAAATGGTGGAACTCGCTTCACCAGCAGCAGTCGAATCCGAACACGGTCTCCAAGCCGTTCTGGATTCCGCTGCGCGCCTGCGCCTTCGGCATTCTGCTGCTGACGATGGCGTTCATCATGCTGCGCGCGCGGGTGGCGGCGCTGCGGCTGGAGCATGAACTGGCGCCGCCGCCGGCGCTCGACGGTTCGGAAATCGGAGAAACGGTATGAACGGAGTGGTCTCAGGAGGCTGGAACTTCGTGGTCGCGGCATACACCGTGACCGCGCTGGTACTGACAATCTACGGTGTGACTGTAATCACGCGCCTGCGTGATGAAATCGCCCGCGCCGAAAAAGAGCGTCGAGGATGATGAGACCCATGGACACGAAACCGACTGCCAGTGCTGCATCAAGGCGCCAGACGCGCCTCTTCATGATCGGAGCCTTCCTCGTCGCCGCGGTGGCCTTCGTGGTCATCTCCGCCGGCGGCATCAACAAGAATCTCGTCTATTACTGGACGCCGACCGATCTTCACGCCGCCGGCGACAAGGCCTACGGCGCCACGATCCGCCTCGGCGGCATGGTCGCGCCGAAGTCGATCAAGGGCCACAGCGGCACCTCGGGGCTGGAGTTCGACGTCAAGGACGCCACCGGCATCGTGCACGTCAAGTCGACCGGCGTCCCGCCGCAGATGTTCCGCGAGAACATCGGTGTCGTCGTCGAAGGGACCATGACCCGCTCCGGCTACTTCCAGTGCAACCGCCTGATGGTCTCGCACAGCAACGAGTACCGCGCACCGAAGAGCGGCCACAAGATGAGCAAGGAAGAGCTGCAGAAGCTGATGCGCACGACCGACGGATTGAAAGACTAGCGCGCCATGATTCCAATCCTCGGCCGTTTCCTCATTCTCGCCTCGGTGCTGGTCGCGACGACCGGCGCCTTCATCGCCTACGCCGCCGGCGCCAAGCGCTCACCCGAGGGGCTGCGCTGGTCGCAGCGATTCGCGTATGCGTTCGCGGCGCTGATGATCATCTCCACCGGCGTGATGGAGTATGCGCTTATCACGCACGACTTCAGTGTGCAGTATGTTGCACACGTCGGATCGACGCAGGTGCCGATGTGGGTGACTATCGTCAGCCTCTGGTCGTCGCTCGAAGGGTCGATCCTCTTCTGGGGATTCATCCTCGGCATCTACATCGCGGCGACGACTTGGATCAATCGCAACGACCACCAGGAGTACATGCCGTTCGCCATCGGCACCTGGCTATCCTGCGGCGCGTTTTTCAGCTTTCTCATCGCCGGCCCCGCCAATCCGTTCCTGACCGTGGCCAACCCGCCGCTCGAAGGACCAGGCCCGAACGCGTTGCTGCAAAACCACCTACTGATGATCATTCACCCGCCGATGCTCTACCTCGGCTACGTCGGCATGACCATCCCCTTCGGCTTCGCCATCGCCGCGCTGCTTCGCGGCCGGCTGGGGCAATCGTTTCTGCGACCGTTGCGCGCCTCGCTGCTGCTGCCGTGGGTCTTCCTCACCATCGCCATCATGCTCGGCGGCTGGTGGGCTTACGAAGTTCTCGGATGGGGCGGCTACTGGGCCTGGGACCCCGTCGAAAATGCCTCGCTCCTGCCGTGGCTCACCGCCACTGCCGCCCTGCACTCGGCCATCGTCATGGAGCGGCGCGGCGTGCTCAAAGGGTGGACGGTCACGCTCATCCAGGCCAGCTTCCTCCTGACGATCCTCGGCACGTTCATGACGCGCTCGGGCGTCTTCAACTCCGTTCATTCGTTCACCCAGAGCGCCATAGGACCGACGATCCTGGTCTTCCTGGCCGCGGTTCTCCTCTTCTCCGTGGCGCTGCTGGCCCTTCGCATCGACTCGCTCGAAGCCGAGGGGCGGTTGGATAGCGCGGTCAGCCGCGAGGGGATGTTCCTCGTCAACAACCTTTTCTTCGTCGTCCTCACCTTCACGGTGCTCATCGGCACCTGCTTCCCGCTCATCGTCGAAGCGGTCAAAGGCAAGCAGATGAGCGTCGGCCGGCCGTACTTCGACGCCATGGTCGTCCCGATCGGAACGGCACTCCTGTTTCTCCTCGGCATCGGCCCCGCGCTTCCGTGGGGGAAAGCCTCGAAGAAGGAGATGCAGCGCGCGCTGTTGCCGCCGTTCATCACCGGCGTGGTCGTTCTGGCCATCGGCTACGCCCTCGGCGTCCGCAATGGCTGGACGCTGCTCACGCTTCTTTTCGGCGGCTACGCGGCGCACGTGACCTTCGCGCAGATGTGGCTCCCGCTCCGCCAGCGCCTGAAACGCGGCGACTCATTCGGTCCCGCGCTCGTCGACGCGCAGCTCCGCCGCGGACGGCGCCGTTTCGGCGGTTACGTCGTCCACGCCGGCGCGGTGATCGTCTTCGTGGCCATCGCCGTCAGCAGCACCATGCGCACGCAGCAGGAAGTGACGCTCAAGCGCGGCCAGAGCACCACCTTCGCCGGATACACCGTCACCTTCACCGGCACCGAGGAGCGCGCGGAACCGCATCGCCAATCGACCATCGCGCACTTCAACGTCACCAGGGGCGGCGGACCTCCCGGCGGAGGCGGCAATTCAGGCGGAGGCGGCAACATCATCACCACGATGGAGCCGCGCATGAATCAGTACGCCACCATGCGCGAGCCGATCGGAACGCCGGCGGTCTATTCGACCATCACCCGCGATTACTACATCTCGATCATGAACCTGCAGGGCGATGAAGCCGGAGTGCTGATCATCAATCTGCCGATGGTCGGCTGGATCTGGTTCTCCGTGCTGCTGATGGGCGTGGGCGGATTGATCGCCCTGATTCCGTCGCGGCGGCGCACCTACGTCGTCGTTCCTGAGAGCGCGCCGGAGATCGATTCCGAGGTCGTGGCATGAACAAAACGGTCCTGATCGTCGGCGTCATCATCGTGGCGGTCGTGATCTTCGTCCTCTTCGCCGGCCTCGGCAAAGACCCGTCCATCATCGACTCGCCGCTCATCGGAAAGCCGGCGCCGCCGTTCGCGCTCAAGGCCGTCGGCAGCGGCGAGACCATCGACCTCGCTGCCCTGCGCGGCAAGCCGGTCGTCCTCAACTTCTGGGCCACGTGGTGCGGGCCTTGTTACGAAGAGCATCCGACGCTCGTGGCCAACGCGCGCAATCTGCCGAACGTCCAGTTCGTCGGCGTCGTTTTCAATGACGAGGAAGACAAGATCATGCGCTTCCTGGCCCAGCGCGGAACGGCCTATCCCACGCTGCTCGACACCAACGGCAAGACGGCGATCGCGTACGGCGTCGGCGGCGTCCCCGAGACGTACTTCATCAATCCGGCGGGGACGATCGTGGCCAAATACGCCGGCCCGCTCTCGACCGAAGAACTTCAGGCAAACCTGGCGAAGGCCCTCCGATGATGGCGATGCTCGTTCTTCTGGCATTTCTCCAGGTCAAGGTTCCCGATGCCGCGCAGATCATCGGCCCGCCGGCAGGAACGCCGGTCACCGGCGCGCAGTTGGAACGGCGCACGATGGAGATCTCCTCCGAACTGCGCTGCCCCGTCTGCCAGGGTCTGGCCATCGGCGATTCGCCGTCGATCATGGCCGCCAACATGAAGGCGCAGGTTCGCGAGCTGCTCGAGCGCGGCTACACCGAAACGCAGATCCTCAGCTACTTCGAGAAGTCGTACGGCCAGTTCGTCCTGCTCAAGCCGAAGTTTCAGGGCGTGAATGCGCTGGTCTGGATCCTGCCGGTCCTCGCCCTGGCCATCGGCTTCATCCTGGTGATGTCGAAAGCGAAGAAGCTGGAGACCGCGCCGGCGAAGGCCTCGCCGACGCCGGAGGAACCCACCGACGATCCCTATCTCGCCCGCGTTCGTGAGATGGTTGACAAACCATGACGGACTGGTTGAGCGCCACAGCAATGATCGTCTCCGGCGGCATCGTCGGATTCATGTTCTGGTACGGGATGAAAGGCCGCGCGGCGAAGCCCGACCTGGAACGCCGCGACCTCGAGGCGAAACGCGACGTGCTGCTGCAGCAGCTGCGCGAGCTGAAGGAAACCGGCGGCAGTGCCGACGAACAACGCCGCCTGGAACGCGAAACGGCGGAGGTGCTGCGCAAGCTGGACGCACATGTTCCATCCAGACATAAATCGGATCAACGTAGGTCGGACTCTCCAGTCCGACCGGCTTCGGCAACACCTGAAATCAACGTCGCAGCCCACGCCCGCGCCGCCTCGATCCGCGGTTTCCTCTGGGGTGTCGGCTCCGTGGCCATCCTCGGCGGCATCGCCTGGTTCGTCACGCAGCAGGCCACGCCGAAGACCGAAGGCACGACCGGCGGAACGCCGATGGCGCAATCCGCACCGCCGCAACAGCAGACCGACGCCGCCCTGCAACAGATCGAAGCCGCCGTGGCCAAGTCGCCCGACGACCTGGAGATGCGCAACGAGCTGGCCAAGGCCTATCTCGAGCGCGAGAACCTGATGGGCGTCTTCAAGGAGACGCAGTACATCCTCCAGCGCAGCCCCAACGACGCCCGCGCCCTGACCTACCAGGCGCTGGTGCGCATGTCGATGGGCCAGCGCGACGGAGCGGACGAGATGCTGCAGCGCGCCATCAAGTCCGATCCCCAGCTCAGCGACGCCTACGTGGCCCTGGCCTGGGACGACATTCAACGCGGCAAGGTCAGCGAAGCGGAAGGGTTGATCGCCGAAGCGGCCCGCCGCCATCCCGATCAGAAGGCGCGTTTGGAAGATGTGATCGCGAAGATGAAGGAGCAAGCCAAGAACCCGCCGCCGGCCGTCGCTCCGCCCGATCATCCCGGACTCCCCAATCCCGGCGCGGAATCCGCCTCCGCCCCCGCCGCGCCCGCCGCGCCGGTCAGCGGCCCATCCGTCCACGTGACCGTGACGCTCGCCGGCGCTGCCCCTTCGCCGAACGCCGTACTCTTCATCATCGCCCGCGCCGCCGGCCAGACCGCCGGTCCGCCCGCCGCGGTGAAACGGATCGGCAGTCCGACCTTCCCGCTCGAAATCGACCTGAGCACCGCCGATTCAATGATGGGCCAGCCTCTGCCAGCCTCCATCCACATCGAAGCCCGCCTCGACTCCGACGGCGACGCCATGACCAAGAACCCCTCCGATCCGCACGCCATGCAGGATGGGGTAGCGACGAATGGGACGAAGGTTTCGCTGGTGTTGAAATGAGCGAGCGCGAGACCGACTGGCAGGCGTGGGACGAAGAACTCGAACGAATTCGAGCGCGGCGGAACGACGGAACTCTAGTCAGCGCGACAACTTTTTCTTCACTGTCATCCTGAGCCGCCGGAGGCATGTAGCCGCAGGCGGAGTGCCGGAGGACGGTCGAAGGACCCCTTTCCTGGTAACCCGGACAGGGCGGCGGTTTTTCACCGAGGCAAGCACGCGGGGGTCCTTCGATCGTCCTCCGCCGCTCCGCCTTCGGCTACGCAGCTCCGGCGACTCAGGATGACAGGTCTATAGCTGGCGCTAAATCCGAATACGATGTCTCCATGTCTGAGACCCACGCCGAAAACCTCGCCGTCGGCGGCGTTGCATCGCCGAGGGAGCGCGAGGAGAACAAGCGCTTCGAACCGATCGAATTCGCGCACGAAAGACCCGTGCGCACCCGCATCGAGCACAACGATCGCATCCAGACCCTCAACATCGACGCCGAGATTCTGGCCTCGGAGCTGCGGCGGGCGATCCGAGGAGAGGTTCGGTTCGATGACGGATCGCGCGCGCTCTACGCCACCGATGCATCCAACTATCGCCAGGTCCCGATCGGCGTCGTTCTCCCGCGTGATGCCGATGACGTCATCGCCACCGTGGCGCTGGCGCGTAAGCATGGCGCGCCGATCCTGGCCCGCGGCGGCGGTACCTCGCTGGCCGGGCAGTGCTGCAACGTGGCGGTCATCCTCGACTTCTCGAAGTACATGCACAACATCCGCGAGCTGAACGTCGGGCAGCAGTACGCCACGATCGAACCGGGCATCATCCTCGACGACCTTCGCAACGCGGCCGAGAAACGTACGCTGACCTTCGGCCCCGATCCGGCCACGCACACGCACTGCACGCTCGGCGGCATGATCGGCAACAACTCCTGCGGCGTGCACGGACTCATGGCCGGCAAGACCGTCGACAACATCGACGAGCTGGAGGTCCTCACCTACGACGGCGTGCGCATGCGCGTCGGTCCGACCAGCGAGGACGAGTTGGCGCGCATCATCGCCGCCGGCGGACGCCGCGGCGAGATCTACGCGGGGATGAAACGCATTCGCGACACCTACGGCGATCTCATTCGCGCGAAGTACCCGAAGATTCCGCGGCGCGTTTCCGGCTACAACCTCGACGCCCTGTTGCCCGAGAACGGCTTCAACGTCGCGCAGGCACTCGTAGGCAGCGAATGCACTTGCGTGGTGGTGCTCGAAGCGAAGTGCCGCCTGGTCTACTCGCCGCCGTCGCGCACCCTGGTCGTCCTCGGCTACGACGACATCTACCTCGCCGCGGACGACGTGCCGCGCCTGCTCGAATTCAAACCTATCGGTCTGGAAGGGATCGACGACCGCCTCATCGCCGACATGAAGGCGAAAGGGCTCAACGTCGACAAGATCGATCTCCTCCCGGAAGGAAAAGGCTGGCTGCTCGTCGAATTCGGCGGCGAGACGAAGGAGGCCTCAGACGGCTACGCGCGGACGATGATCGCTTCGCTGGCGGCGTCGCCGTTCAAACCGTCGCATCGCCTTTACGACAACAAGCGCGAAGAAAAAATGGTCTGGGCCATTCGCGAGTCCGGCCTCGGCGCGACCGCGTTCGTTCCCGGCAAAGGCCACACGTGGGAAGGCTGGGAGGATTCGGCCGTCGACCCCAAGCACCTCGGCAAGTACCTGCGCGAGCTGCGCGCGCTGCTCGACAAATACAACTATCGCGGCGATCTCTACGGCCACTTCGGCCAGGCCTGCGTGCACACGCGTAACGATTTCGATCTCGAATCGGAGCCGGGCATTGCCAAGTTCCGGGCCTACCTCGATGAAGCGGCCGACCTCTGCGTGAAGTACAACGGCTCGCTCTCGGGCGAGCACGGCGACGGCCAGTCGCGCGCCGCGCTGCTGCCGAAGATGTTCGGCCCGGAGCTGGTGCAGGCTTTCAACGAATTCAAATCGCTCTGGGATCCGGAGTGGAAGATGAATCCCGGCAAGGTGGTGATGCCGTATCACCCGACCGAGAACCTGCGGCTCGGCAGCAATTTCAAACAGTGGTCGCCGGACACGCACTTCCAGTTTCCAGGCGACGACGGCCGGATCGATCGCGCCGTCGGCCGCTGCGTCGGCGTCGGCAAATGCCGGCGGCTGGACGGCGGCACGATGTGTCCCAGCTTCATGGCCACGCGCGAAGAGGAGCACTCCACGCGCGGCCGCGCGCGCCTCCTCTTCGAGATGTTCGAGGGGGAGGTCATCCCGGCAGACTGGAACAACGAAGCGGTCAAGGAGTCGCTCGATCTCTGTCTGGCCTGCAAGGGCTGCAAAGGCGAGTGTCCGGTCAACGTCGACATGGCCACGTACAAGGCCGAGTTCCTCTCGCATTACTACGCGAAGAAGCTGCGTCCGCCCGCGGCGTACGCGATGGGCTGGATCTACTGGTGGGCGCGCCTCGCCGAGATGGCGCCGGAGCTCGCGAACGCGGTGATGTCTCTGCCGATTCTGAAAACGCTCGGCGGCGTGGCGAAGGAACGGCAGATGCCGCGCTTCGCGAAGACGACGTTCCGGGAGCAGTTCCTGGGAGCGCGGGCGTCCCGCCCGCATGGAAAGAAAGGGGACAACGGCGGGCGGGACGCCCGCGCTCCCAGGAAAGTCCTGCTCTGGCCGGACACGTTCAACAATCACTTCCACCCCGGCACCGCCAATGCCGCGGCCGAAGTGCTGGCAGCGGCCGGATACGAAGTGATCCTCCCGCGCAAACGACTTTGCTGCGGGCGCCCTCTCTACGACTGGGGCTTTCTGGGCATGGCCAAGAGTCTCCTGCGCGAGACGATGGATGCGCTGCGGCCCGAGCTCGAGGAAGGCATCCCCATCGTCGGGCTCGAGCCGAGCTGCGTCTCCGTGTTTCGCGATGAGCTGCCGAATCTATTTCCAAACGACGACACCGCCATTCGTTTGTCGAAGGCGGTGAAGACGCTGCCCGAGTTTCTGCTTCACGAAAATGTCGCACTGCCGAAGCTGCAAGGCAAAGCGCTCGTTCAGGCGCACTGCCACCACAAAGCCGTCCTCCACTTCGATGATGAAGAACAGCTGCTGAAGAAGATCGGCCTCGACGTCGATCACCCCGACTCCGGTTGTTGCGGCATGGCCGGCGCCTTCGGTTTCGAGAAAGAGAAATACGAGATCTCGATGCGCGTCGGCGAGCGCGTGCTCCTTCCCGCCGTGCGCGAGGCCGCCCGCGACACCATCATCGTCGCCGACGGTTTCAGCTGCCGCGAACAGATCGCCCAATCGACCGGCCGCGAAGCGCTCCACGTCGCGCAGGTCTTGCATATGGCCATGCACGAAAGCACGACGGCCGAGCTTCCAGAGCGGCGCTACGCCGAGAAACCAGCCACGCTCGACGGCCGAAAGCTGGCCTGGAAAGCGGCCGGCATCGCCGGCGGCATCGCACTGTTCGCCGGCGGCGTGGCACTCTTGCGACGATGGCGGAAACAATAGAGCGGTACTCCCCCATCGCCGACTACGCGATCATCGGCTGCACGCGGTCCGTGGCGCTGGTTTCCCAAGGCGGGTCGATCGACTGGCTGTGCTGGCCGCGATTCGATTCGGAATCGATCTTCGGGCGCATTCTTGATGCGGAGAAGGGCGGGTACTTTGCCATCCGGCCGGCGGTCGCGCACGAAGCGGCGCGGCGATATCTCGAGGGGACGAATGTCATCGAGACCACGTTCACGACCGAGGCCGGCGTGGCCAGGCTGCTCGACCTGATGCCGGTGTTCACCGAGGAGGAGAAGACGCGGCAGCTTTCTCCGTTCCGGCAGTTGCTGCGGCGCGTCGAGGTCGTCGAGGGAGAAATGCCGCTCGAGATCGTCTATGCGCCGCGGCCGGATTACGGGCGCATCACACCGCGGCTGGAGCTTCGCGCCGGTTCCGTCAAGTGTTCGTGGGGCGCGTGCGTGTTGAATCTTCGCAGCGACGCCGCATTCAGCATCGAGGACGGCACGGCCATCGCGCGGTTGACCCTGCGCGCCGGTGAATCGCGCACACTCGCCCTCGGCTTCGATGACCAGACGCCGGCGGTTCTCCCCCGCATCGGCGATGACGCGGCGGCGGAGATCGAGAGCACGATCGCCTTCTGGCGCAAATGGTCATCGCAGCTGACCTATGACGGACTACATCGTGGCCTCGTGCTTCGATCGGTGCTCGCGCTCAAACTGCTGACGTACGCACCGAGCGGAGGCATCATCGCCGCGCCGACGACGTCGCTTCCGGAGCACATCGGCGGCGTGCGCAACTGGGACTATCGCTACTGCTGGCTGCGCGATGCGTCGTGGACCGTCTCCGCGCTCTACGACTGCGGCTTCGCCAACGAGGGCGCGGCCTTTCTCGACTGGCTTCTTTACTCGACGCGACTTACGCAGCCGCATCTGCAGATGCTCTACGACGTTTTCGGCGAGTCGCACGTCTCGGAGGCGACACTCGATCATCTCGACGGCTACCGCGGCTCGCGTCCCGTCCGCATCGGCAACGCTGCCCACAGCCAGTTTCAGCTCGACGTCTATGGCGAAGTCCTCGGCGCGGTCGAAGAGGCCACCAGCCGCGGCGAGGCGCTCGATCGCGATGTGGAGAATCTCCTCCACCGTCTCATCGACATCGTCTGCAAGCGCTGGCAGGAACCGGATGCCGGCATCTGGGAAAAGCGCGGCGAGCCCCGCCAGCACGTCCACGGAAAGGTGATGGCCTGGTCGGCGCTCGACAGCGCTCAGCGAATCGCTCAACGCTGCCATCTCGAGATCGACAGCGCGCGCGTCGAGAAGGCAAAGGCCGAGATCAAGGACGCCGTGTTGACGCGCGGCTTCAACGTCAAACGAAACACCTTCGTGGCCGTCTTCGACGAAGAGGAGGTCGACGCCAGCCTGCTCTTCATCGCCCGCGTCGGCTTCGTCGATCCCACCGACCCTCGCATGCTCGGCACCATCGACGCCATCCGCGCCGACCTCGGTCACGACGGTTTGATCTATCGCTACGACAGCAAAAAAACGGAGGATGGCCTTCCGCCTGGCGAGGGCGTCTTTCTGGCCTGCAGTTTCTGGCTCGTGGAAGCGATGGCGCTGGCCGGCCGCGTCGACGAAGCGCGCGCGATCTTCGACGACGTCATCCGCCACGCCAACGATGCCGGCCTGTTCGCCGAGGAGGTCGATGGGGAAAGCGGAGAACTGCTGGGCAACTTCCCGCAAGCGCTCTCGCACATCGCCATGCTCAACGCGGCGCTGCATCTCGAAGAGGCGGCGAAGAAGGGGAAATCGGCCCCGCGCGCTCAGTAGAGCGCGTAGAACGTCCCCAGCGTCGCGCCGTACATCACGTGTGCGAACAGCAGCACCCACGGCGTCTTCGATCCGTAGTTTCTGACCAGGAATCCCGGCGGCTCGAGCAGCCGCGTCGGCTCCGGCCCACGAAAGTCCGACACCATGCGCGGATGGATGCCCGGAAGAACCGGCAGCACCACCACGACGATGAACATCCCCTGCATCGCTCCCAGCAAACCGCCATACCACCACGTGGCCCTGTGCAGGTTCTCGAAGAAGAGCCCGTAGACGATGGCGAAGATCCAGCCGTTGATGAGATGCGCCACCAGCCCGATCACCTTGGCCCGGTCGCGATCGGGAGTGAGCATTGTGCCGATGATGAAGGGGATGTCGATCCGCGTGAGCCCGAGCGATTGCGCGGCGATGGTGAGACTGGTCAAAAGCACCGTCGCCGCGAAGCCCCAGATGAGGATGGAGGGCAAGTTCATGGGGATGGGTGGTGCGGAGAACGTGCCGATGTATTCAAAACTGTCATCCTGAGAGGTTGTGAAGAAAACCGTCGGGTGCCCCACTGAGACACGGTGCGTGCCCACTGGGACACCGTGTGTGCCCCACTGGGGACACCGTGCGTGCCCCACTGGGACACCCGTGTATGCCCCACTGGGACACCGTGTGTGCCCACTGGGACACCGTGTGTGCCCCACTGGGACACCGTGTGTGCCCACTGGGACACCGTGAGTGCCCCACTGGGACACGGTGCGCGCCCACTCGGACACGGTGCGTGCCCACGGGGACAGGGTGCGTGCCCCACTCGAACACGGTGCGTGCCACGGGAACACAGTGCGTGCCCACTCGAACAGGGTGTGTGCCCCCTGGGACACGGTGCGTGCCCACGGGGACACGGTACGTTTCGAGGGCTTCAACGCAGCCAGCGTAACTTGAGATCCCTCGGGCCACGCTTCGCCGGTCACAGGATGAGAGGTGCCGGGACTGACTCTTGCTGCCACTTTCCCCATGAACCAACCCGAAGTCGTGGTCATCACAGGCGCCTCCGCCGGCGTCGGACGTGCTACCGCGCGCGCGTTTGGAAAGCGGGGGGCAAAGATCGGACTGATCGCTCGCGGCAGGGAGGGACTCGAGGCGGCGAAGCGCGAGATTGAAGAATGCTGCGGCGAGGCGATTGTCCTTCCGCTCGACGTCACTGATGAAAACGCGGTCGAGCAGGCGGCGGCCGAGGTCGAACATGTCTTCGGGCCGATCAACATCTGGATCAACAACGCCATGCTCTCCGTCTTCTCGCCAATCGAGCAGATGACGGCCGAGGACTATCGCCGCGTCACCGACGTCACCTACCTCGGGTACGTCTGGGGAACGCTGGCGGCACTGCGGCGGATGAAACCGCGCGACCGAGGGGTCATCGTGCAGGTCGGCTCGGCTCTGGCGTATCGCGGCATCCCGCTGCAGTCGGCCTACTGCGCGGCCAAGCATGCGGTGCAGGGCTTTCACGACTCGCTGCGCAGCGAACTGATTCACGACGGCAGCAACGTGCGGGTGGTGATGGTGCAAATGCCGGCGCTGAACACGCCGCAATTCCGGTGGGTGAAATCGCGGCTGCCGCGCAAAGCGCAACCGGTACCGCCGATTTTTCAACCCGAGGTCGCGGCGGACGCGATCGTCTGGGCGGCGTACAGCGGACGGCGCGAAGTCAACGTCGGCTGGCCGACGACGCAGGCCATCGTCGGCAACAACTTCATGCCCGGCCTCGGCGACTACTACCTCGGCAAGCACGGCTACGACGCGCAGATGATCGACGAGCCCGAAGAGCCGGACCGTCCCGACAACCTCTGGCAGCCGCTCCCCGGCGATCACGGCGCCCACGGCGTCTTCGACGATCGCGCGAAGAACGTAAGCATCGTGATGGAGTTGAACAAGCGTCGCGGGTGGATCGCCGTGGGCGCCGCGGCGTTGCTTCTAGGCTTCCTGGCGGGACGCCGCTAACTCTCGCCGCCAACGGTTGCGGAACCTATCTTTCTTGGCATACTCAAGCCACAACCAGGGGGCTCTCATGTCCGCATCGAGCAGTACGCCTCGGTTATGGGAGGCGGTCTTCAACGAGGATCACCACGTTTGCGCCTTTTTCCAGAACAAGGACAAAGAGTTCCGGGCTCTCCTACCGTGGATCCTCGAAGGCTTCGCTGCCGGCCAAAAAGCGGTTCACATCGTCAGCGTCAAACTTCAGGAGCGCTACAAGCGGCGACTGACCGAGGCCGGCGTCGATGTCGCTGCCCTCGAGCAGAGCGGGCAGCTGGAAGTGATTGCATGGCCGGCCGATCCGCATCGTGGAATCCTCGATCAGGAGGGGGCACTCCGCATGGTTGACCATCACCTGAATGCCGCGCGCGAAGCCGGCTACCGGTGGACACGGCTCATCGGCGACATGGATTGGGTGGTGGAGGATCAGATCCGCGACGAGGACTTCCTCTCGCTCGAGGCGCGGCTGACCGAGGTTTACGTGCGTCATGACGTCTGGGTCATCTGCGCCTACGATCTCTCCCGTTTCCATGGCTCCGTCGTGCTCGACATCATGCGCACCCATCCGGCCGCCATCGTCGGCGGCGTTCTCCAGCACAATCCGTTCTACGTACCGATGGCGGAGATGCTTCAGGAGATTCGCGGAAAGAGCGGACTGATCGCATGATCAGCGCCAGCGCCGAAAACGCGCGATTCCGCCGGGTGCTCGGCGAGACCGTCGCGCTCTCGGCCCTTCCGGCGGTGTGGTCCGGCTACCGGTTGCCCCAGATCGTCGACGACGTGGCGGATGTGCTGCTCAAGACCATCGACCTCGAGTTCGTCTACGTCACGCTGCTCGCGGATGAACGGCCTCTCACGGCGGCGCGCGCAAGACAGGAAACCATCGACATCCGCGGCTTCACGACCGCGGCCAGGCGGCTGCTGGCCTCGAGGGAGTCGGCGGCGGCGACGATTCCCGATCCATCGGATGCGACGCGAACGCTTCGGGCTACCGTCAGCGTTGGCGCCAGCGAATCGGAACTGGCGATCGTGGCCGCTTCGGCCGACCCGCACTTTCCCACGGAGATCGACCTTCTCCTCCTGGCAGTCGCTCTCAATCAGGCCAACATCGTCATCGGCCGGAAGTTCTTCGAGACCGTTGTCGAGGAAAACAACCTTCTGCGAAACGAGATCGATGAGCGCCTGCTCATGGGCTCCGTCGTCGGCGTTTCACGGGCGATGCGATCGGTCCTGGCCAGCGTCGATAAGGTCGCGCCGACCGACGCAACCGTGTTGATCACCGGCGAAACGGGAACCGGGAAAGAGCTGATCGCGCGCGAGATTCACCGGCGCTCCCGGCGCGCCAGCGGCCCGCTGATCGCGGTTCACTCCGCGGCTCTCCCCGCCGGGCTGATCGCCAGCGAGTTGTTCGGGCACGAACGCGGCGCCTTCACCGGTGCCATGCAACGCCGCATCGGCCGCTTCGAGCTCGCCAACCGAGGAACGCTGTTCCTCGACGAAATCGGCGAGCTGCCGCCCGAAATCCAGGTCGCGCTGTTGCGCGTGCTGCAGGAGCGGACCTTCGAGCGTGTGGGCGGAAGCCAGACCTTGCGCACCGATGCCCGCGTCATCGCCGCCACGAATCGCGATCTGCTGAAGATGGCAAGCGAAGGAACGTTTCGAACCGATCTCTTTTACCGGTTCAGCGTCTTTCCGATTCACATCCCTCCGCTGCGGGAGAGGCGGGAAGACATCCCTCCGCTCGCGGAGCATTTCACCAGGACGTTCGCCCGTCGATTCGACAAGCCGGTCACGCGCATTTCGGAGGCGAGCATGGCCCGGATGGAGCAGTATTCGTGGCCGGGAAACGTGCGCGAGCTCGAGAACGTCATCGAGCGCGCGGTGATCCTTTCGCACGGCGCCGAACTGGTCGTCGCCGCCTCGCTGTTTCCGCGGCAAAGCGGGAGTGCCGGCCGGAACGGGCCGCTGCCGATGAAAATTGACGAGATAGAGAAATCGGCCATCGAGCAGGCGCTGTCCGAGAGCGGTGGCCGCGTCGGCGGCCATGACGGCGCCGCAACGTACCTCGGCCTTCGTCCGACGACGCTCTATTCGAAGCTCCGCAAGTACCACATCGATCCGGCCCGTTTCCGGCCTCCGCGCTGACGTTCACGTTTTCGTCGATCGACGAAATTCCGTCGCGCTGCGAGCTAGCCCGCACTCGTGTTTTCAATGAGTTACGAGCGGCATCGGCATTGACTATGGGAAGAGCCGATGACTGCTCAACCGCTCTCGCTCAGCCCGTTCACACCGCTGCAGATCCTGCTCGTCGAGGACACTCCCGCCGATGCACGACTGATCCGCGCCATTCTGCGTTCGCCATCGTTCGAGATCACACACGTGGAGCGCCTGTCCGATGCGCTGGCCGTGCTTCGATCGAGGCAGACCGACGTCATCCTGCTCGATCTGAATCTTCCCGACAGCCGCGGCGCGGAAACGCTGGACGCAGTCCTCGAACACACTCCGGATGTCGCCATCGTCGTCATCACAGGAGATGGCGACGAGCACGCCGCACTCGCTGCCGTGGCGCTGGGAGCGCAGGATTACCTGATCAAAGGCAGCGCGACCGCGGAGACGATCGTCCGTTCCATCCGTTACGCGCACGAGCGCAGTCGCGCCGACGAGCGGCTGCGAACTTCGGAGGAGAGATTTCGCGCCCTCGTCGAGAACGGCTCGGACGGTCTGGCCCTCGGCGATCGCGAGGGAAACGTCCTCTACTCCAGCCCGGCCATCACCCGAATCCTTGGCTACTCCGTCGAGGAGTTCATCGGCACGAATTTTCTGACGCTGCTCCACCCGGACGATGTGGCGGAAGGGCGCGAGCGCTTTGCGGCCGTTCTCGCCAACCGCTTTCGGCCGGCTTACCAGAGAGATCTTCGCTATCGCCACCGCGACGGCACCTGGCGCTACCTCGAAGTACTGCGCGTCAACCGGCTCGACGATCCCGCGGTGGGCGCCATCGTGGCGAACTTCCGCGACGTGACGGAGCGGCGCGAGGCGCTGGAAACCGCGGATCAGCTGCGCCGCCGTTACGAGTCGCTTCTCAATTCGATTGCCGACGGCGTGCACGGGCTGAATCCGACCGGGAACATCACCTTTCAGAATGCCGCGGCGGCCGCGATGCTCGGCTGGGAAGGGGCTGACCTCATCGGCGAACCGGCGCACGAGACGCTTCATCACTCGCCGGATCACGCCTCGCCGCACAGCAGAGCCGATTGCCCGATTCTGGCCACTCTGGCTGACGGTGTCGTGCGGCAAGTGACCGACGACATTTTCTGGCGACGGGACGGAACACCGTTGTACGTCGACTACATCGCCGCTCCGAAACTCGACAGCGAAGGACGGACGAGAGGCGTCGTGGTCGCCTTTCGCGACATCACGAAACAGAGAGAGATGCAGCGGCAGATCGAACAGGCCCGGCGCGTATCGTGCCTCGGCCGCGTTGCGGCTTCGGTGGCCCATGAGTTCCACAACGTGCTCATGGGGATTCAGCCATTCGCCGAGGTTCTGAATCAGACGCTCGCCGGCGATGCCGCGCGGCAAAAGCCGGTCCGATACATTCTCGATGGGGTGAAACGCGGCCGTCTGATCAGTCAGCAGATTCTTCGCTTCGCCAGTCCTGCCGAGCCACGTCTGGCTCCGCTCGATCTTGGTCCATGGGTGCGCAGCTTCCGCGAAGAGGCGCGGCCGGTGCTACGCGATCGAGAGATCGAGGTCATGCCGGCGGACTCGCTCATCGTCCATGCAGACGCCGGACAACTCACCCAGGTGATACTCAATCTCGTGACGAATGCCCACGATGCCTCCGCGGCCGGCGCGACCATCACGATCGGCACATCCGCCGCCGAAACGATCCCCTTCCTTCGTGAGCGGCTCGATGAGCCGCACCGTTTCGCGGTGGTGTTCGTGCGCGATCGCGGCCTGGGCATCCGGCCGGATCTCCTCGACCAGATCTTCGAGCCGCTCTTCACCACGAAGCGGTACGGAGGCACCGGCCTGGGCCTCGCGGTCGTGCGCCAGATCGTCTCCGAGCACGGCGGAAAGGTGGTCGTCGAGAGCGAGCCCGGTTCGGGGTCGACGTTCTACGTCGCATTGCCACTCGCACAACCGACGTTCGATTGTCCCGAGCCAGGCGGCGAGGGATTCACCATGAACGAGTGATTTTCACCAGAAGCACAGACAAGAGTGTCTGTGCCACATTGCCGCTGCCACAGGGCGGAAATGCGCGAGTAGCAGGAACGATGTGGCACAGACACTCTTGTCTGTGCTGCTCATTTCACGCGGATGAAAAACGGATGCGCCTCGGTGTTGAACACGACCTTGTCCAGATCCAGCACCGACTCCGGCGCGAACAGCAGGTAGAGGTACTTCAGCGTTTCGGCCAGGAAGTAGCTCGGCATCAGGTCGCTCTTTTCCATCGTCACCACGCTTTTGAGCGTCGTGTAGCCGGCGTCGGTGCGGCAGTGGGCGATGAGTGATTCGAAGAATGCTTGGCCCATCATCAGGTAGCGATCGTCGTGCGTGGCGTGGTGGAGGTAGTAGGCCGATTCGATGATCTCCGGCCGGAGCTGGTAGCCGGGATGTTTGATCTCCATCGTCCGGTAGTCGAGCACCTCGGGCTCGATACCGCGCAGAGTCCACATGCGGAAGCACGACTCTTCGAGGCGCCGTCCGCGTTTGACGTCGCCGCCGAGAACGAGCACGGCGGGGAGGAAGGCGTGCAGCGCGCCGAACTCGGGAACAGTGCGTGTTCCCGTGTCCATGTTCGCCTCGCCGTACCAGAGTCCGGACGGCGCTTCGTCGGCGAGACGCTTGTTCAGCGCGGCGATGCTGGTCTTCCACATCGACGCGCACTCGCGGTCATGAAAGAGCTCCGAGCACTTCAGCAGGTACTCGTAATACGAATCGATCCCGCCGCCGACGTGGCTGGTTTTGCTGATCCAGGCGCCGGTCTCGACATCGATCTCCTCGCCGACCAGATCGATCTTCGAGCGGCGCTTGTACAGCTCGACGATGGCGCGCTTCGCTTTCTCGAAGTAGACCGGCTTGTGCGTCAGCTTGCTGAGCGTTCCGAATTCGAGAATGAGCGTTCCGATCTCCGCGGGATTGGAGCGCGCTCCGGAGGTCTTGCCCGTGCGCAGGTTGACGTACATGTACGGCATGCCAGTGGGCGTGTTGAACGCCGGCAGCAGGCGCGTGCCGAGGTCGTCGGCGAGGTGGAGAAGGCGGGCGTCGCCGGTCAGCTCGTAGCCGGAGAGGAGCCCGCCGAGAAGGCGGATGGTGACCTCGAAGACCTTGACGTTGATGTCCTTGTCGAACGACAGGCGATCGACGATCAGTGTCTTCGCTTTTTCGGCCTCGTCGCTGAAGCCCATGAGCAGCAGCGTGTCGAGCGAATCGACCGGCGTCATGAGCAGCGACTGCCCGTACCAGTCGCGTGGCTGTTTGGTCAGCGGGCGGAGCTCGTCGTGACCCCACGCGTATTGCTCGTAAGCCTTCCACGAGTAGAGAAACTCAGCGCGAACCTTCGCGGCCATCACCGCGCGATCGACCGGAGCAGCGGACAGTGGCAACGTGACGAGAAGGGCGAGCGCGGCGATGCGAAGCTTCATGCGCCGCGAGTATAGCGACGCCTCAGACGTCTATTTACAAATGCCGTCCCGGCCGCAGACGCCCGAGCCGCTCGATGAGCACCGTCGGAAACAATATCGCCAGCCGCAACGGCGTCACCAACGGCCGCTCCTTCAGCGCGCCCCACAACAACGACAGCCCCTCGGCATTACCACGGAGAAGCTTCGACGCGCCCCGCCGCACGCGGGCTTCGTATTGCGAGCGCTCGAACCCTTCGACGTCGAGATCGCGGACCAGATGCCAGTAACGGCGGCTGACCTCCGCGGTCTCGGCCATCATCTGCTCGGTCATGGAGACGGTTTTTGATTCCTGATGCAGGCGGAAGCCGGCGGCGACGTGATCGATGTACTCGACCTCCGCGTGCTGCAGCGCCCGAACGAGATAGTCGAAATCGTGCGCGTAGTGCAGCGATGCATCCGGCCCGCCGGCGGCATCGACGACGGCGCGCGACCAGAAGAATCCGGGATCGTGCCAGATCGATCGCTTCGTCCAGTATTGAATGACGTTCTCGAGCGTCAGACCGCGCGGACGGATCAGCGTCTCCCGGCCGCGTTCGTAGAAATTCGCCACCGGCGCAGCGTAGATTGCCTTCGGATTGCGACGCCACGCATCGGCCACCGCGGCGAAGATGCCGTCAGCGAAAAAATCGTCGGCGTTGAACCAGGCCACGATGTCGCCCGTCGCCCGCGTCAACCCCTTGTTGATCGCCTCGGCCTGCCCGCCATCGGGCTCGCTGACCCACCAGCTGATCCACGGGATGTACCTCTGTATGACCTCAACCGTCTCATCGCGCGAGCCGCCGTCGACGATGATCAACTCCAGATCCGGCCACTGCTGCAGCACGATCGAGCGGATCGTCTCCTCGATGAACCGCCCGAGGTTGAAGGACGGGATGATGATCGAGATGCGCGGGATGGGCGAGGCCGGATCCGGCGGCGCGGCCGGCAAGTCCCAGGGCCAGCCGGACTTGCCGGGAGGGGGCGGCGGGAACATCACCGGAGCACAGACAAGAGTGTCTGTGCCACATCCCACGGCCCAAATGTGGCACAGACACTCCTGTCTGTGCTGTCCACTACTTGTGCGCTCCCACGATCCGTTCGATCAGCTTCGGATCGTCCGGCAGCAGGCCCGCGTGCGGCAGACGCGGCGTCAGCTCGCGCCAACCCGGCTCCATTTCGAACGCCCGCGCGAACAGCGGCAGCGACTCATCGACGCGCTTCATGTTGACCAGCGCCACCGCGTGCCAGTAGATCATCTCGGCGTAGCGGCTCTGCGGAACGCCGGTCGTCGTCGCGGCAATCGTCTCCGCGGCGCTGTATTCGCGCAGCGCGCCTTCGTTGTCGTTGTGCTCCGTGGCCAGATCGCCGGCGTTCATGTGGTTGTAGGCACGCTGTAACGCGACCAGGCGGCGCAGCTCGACCAGCGGCGCCGGATTGTCGTCGACGCGAAGATTGAAGACCTCGTCCTGCCAGCGCTTTCCGGTCGACTTCCCGCTGACGACGATGAGGGCCGCGGACTGTTTCCCACGAATGTCGCCGCCAACCGATTGCGCGGCATCGAGCGCGGCCAGCAGGTGATCGGCCAGATCGCCGGTCGATTCGGCGTACGCCTTCGCCATCGCCGGCCAGACTTTGTCATTCGCCATCAGGTTGGCTTGCGCTGAGAAGTTCTTGCCGGTCATCAGCATCCCGCCCGCCGTTCCGCATTGGATCGGCTTGGCGACGTCGCCGCCGCCGGCGACGCCACCGGCCGCCTGAATGTCATGCGCGCCGGTGAAGGTGGCCACATTCCCATTCGCGTCGATTATCGCCACCTGCCGCACTTCGCAGGATGGATCGCTGCCGAGCAGACCGCGAAGCGCGTCGGGCGCAGACTTGCCGGTGCGAAGAAGATCGAGCCCGAGCTGGCCGTACGACGGATCGACGAAACTCTGCGTGGCCACGGCGCCGATCCCCGCCTCCGCCCACGGCACGATCTGCCCGACGGCGAACCAGTGCGACTGCACGGCCACGCCGATCTGCCCCGTCTGAGGATCGCGCGCCACGATCGAGAACGTATTGACCGGACGGCGCTGCGCAAGCAGCGGCTGCGCAGCGAGAAGGGCGATGAGCAGAAGTTTCTTCATGCGGGGCATTCTAGTGGCCCTTTGTCATCGCCTGTCATCGTGAGCCGGCGAAGACAACGTAGGTCGGACTCTCCAGTCCGACATGTCCGACGAAGTCGGACGATTCCAGAACGCGTCGTCCGGCTTACGCCGGACTTGTCGGACTGGAGAGTCCGACCTACGTGCTTCGCTCGCTCACCATGCCGGCCTCCGTTCACCGGCCTCTCACCACCGTTCGCCGGCGTCGCGCAGACATGCCGGCCGACCCTCCGTATCTTGCCCGCGACGCTCAACGAAAGGATTCGACTCATGAACGTATCGATGACACAGCAGCCGCCCGAGGTCAGCGCGAGGATCAGCGTGAAACTGATCGTCGGGATCTTCTTCACACTCCTCGGCGTCGTGCTGACGCTCGACAACCTCGATCTCGCCGACGCCGATCAGATCCTTGCCTGGTGGCCGCTGTTCCTGGTCGCCATCGGCATCATCAAGTTTCAGGAACGCCGCAGCAGGACCTTCGCCGTCATCGCCATCGTCGCCGGCGCGCTGCTGACGATCGTCAACACCGGCCTTCTCAGCTTCTCCATCTTCGACCTCTGGCCGGTTTTGCTGATCCTGGCCGGGCTTGGGATCGTTGCCCGCGCCTTCGGATTTCAGACTCCGAAACTCACCGGCGAATCGTCGACGACGACCTGGGCCATGCTCGGCGTGCGCAAGGAAAAAGTCACAACGCGCAATTACGCCGGCGGACGGATCATCGCCTTCATGGGCGGCTGCGAGCTCGATCTGACGAAGGCGGACATGGAGAACGGGCCGGCCGAGCTCGAGATCGTGGTGGTCTGGGGCGGCATCGAGATCAAAGTCCCCGAAGGTTGGGAAGTCATCGGCAACACCGTGCCGATCATGGGCGGCGCGGAGATCAAGACGAAAGCGGCTCCCCGCGGGCGCCGGCTCATCGTCAACGGCCTGGCCATCATGGCCGGGATCGAAATCAAGAGCGTGGCCGCGGAGGCCCTATGAACAGCAACGGCAACCGGCACATCGACGGCGACCAGATCTTCTGGGGGTTGCTGCTCATCGCGGCGGGCACGTTTCTTCTGCTCGGCCGGCTCGGCATCGGCGACTTCTCCTGGACTCTGCGCAAGTTCTGGCCGGTCATCATCATGATCATCGGCGTCTCGAAGCTGTTTCACCGCCGCTCGATCTGGGGAGGCCTCTGGATGATCACGCTCGGCGCGTGGCTGCAGGCGGTGACGCTGCACTTCCACGGCTTCACCTACGAGTCGTCCTGGCCGCTGCTGCTGGTGATCCTTGGCGCGGGCATCATTCTGCGCACGATCGTGGGCAGGCCGGAGCGCGACTCCGAGGAAGGAGAGAGCGATCATGTTTGACGATGACGACGACGAACGCCGCCGCCTGAAGGCCGAGATCCGCCTTCGCGCGCGCAAGCGCGGCGACAATCCGTGGGCACGGCTGGTGTGGGGCCTGGCCATCCTCACCGCCGGCATCATCGGATGGCTCGACCACACCGGCGCTCTGAACGCGCGCGACTATCTGGAATGGTGGCCGCTGGTGGTGATCGCGCTCGGCCTGGCGCACCTGCCGCAGCGGCAATGGGTTACCACGGTGGTGCTGGTGGCGATCGGGATGATGTTCCTTCCGCCGCTGCCGTTTCTGCCTCACTTCCACGTGGCCGCGATTCTCGGCCTCTGGCCGTTGCTGATCAGCGTCGGCGGAGTGAGTCTCATTCAGCAGTCGCGATCGTCCGTGGCGAAGAACGCGGCGGACTCCAACTCCTTTCATACCGTGGCGGTGATGGGCGGCGTCGGGCGTGGCGTGGCCTCGAGTGATTTCATCGGCGGCGATGCGGTGGCGGTGATGGGCGGGTGCGAGATCAATCTCAGCGGCGCGAAGATCACCAACGAAGCGGTCATCGACGTGCTGGCCTTCTGGGGCGGGATCGAGATTCGCGTCCCGCGCGGATGGAAAGTGAGCACCGAGGTCGTGCCGATTCTTGGGGGTGTCGTCGACAAAACGGAGCGGGATGTGCCCGCCGGCGCCCCGACGCTCATCATCCGCGGCAGCGCGATCATGGGCGGCGTCGAAGTCAAGCATCCGAAGAGGTAAGCCCATGCAATCGACAACCCCCATGAAGACACGACAAGCATTGAGCCGCGGCGCGCTGGCTCTCTACGCCGTGGCGGCGGTGGCCGCGGCGGCGACGGCCAGCGCCACCTTTTTCCTCTGGGCGCGCGGCGCGCCGGCGGGACTGGCGATCGTGGCGGCGCTTCCGCCGTCGCTTCTCCTCGGCTTCATCGCACTGGCGTCGCGATTCCTCTGCAGCGCATTGCCGCTGCGCAGCACCTCGCGGATGTCCATCGCCATCGCCCACGCCGGATCGGCCGCCGCCGCCAGCGGATTGTGGGTGTGGACGTGGAAGGCGTGGGTGCCGGAGCTGAACCGCCAGGCGCACGCGGCGCTCTCGCCCGATTACTCCGTTCTCTTCGGATTAGGCATCCTGCTCTACGTGGCCGCGGTGGCCGTGCACTATCTCTTTCTCGAGATCGATGCCCTTCGGGAGGCGGAAGAGGAAGTGCTGCGCTACCGCGTCCTGGCGCGCGAGGCCGAGTTGCGCGCGTTCAAGGCGCAGGTCGATCCGCATTTCCTGTTCAACAGCTTGAACGCCGTGGCTTCGCTCTGCGGCTCGCGGCCGTTGGAGGCGCGCGAGATGGCCCAGCGCCTGGCCGATTTCTTTCGCCTGATCCTCCGCCTCGGCGCGCTGGAACGCATCACGCTCGGCGAGGAGATCGATCTGGTGGAGCGCTACCTGGCCATCGAGAAGGTCCGTTTCGGCGACCGGCTCACCTCGCACATCCACGTCGATGAAGACGCGTCCCGCAGCATGGTGCCGCCACTCCTGCTGCAGCCGCTGGTGGAAAATGCCGTCCGGCATGGCGTGGCTTCGATGGTCGAAGGAGGAACGATCGACATCGACGCCACGCTGGAGAATCACGTGCTGCGCATCGTCATCGACAATCCCGCCGATCCCGATCGTGCCGACGTCCGCGGCGAAGGAATCGGCATCGAGAACGCCCGCGGACGCCTGAGCGCCGTCTCCGAGGGACGGGCCATGCTGCAGGCGCGCGAGGCGGAAGGGCAATTCCGCGTCGTCATCGAGTTGCCGCGATGATCCGAACCGTCATCGTCGACGACGAGCAGCCGGCGCGCGAGCTGCTGCGCGAGTTCCTGGCCGCGGACGAGGACTGCGAGATCGTGGCCGAGTGCGCGAATGGATTCGAAGCGGTCAAAGCGGTGGCCCAGCACGATCCCGACCTTCTCCTGCTCGACATCCAGATGCCGAAGCTGGACGGCTTCGAAGTGCTGGAACTGCTCGACCGCTCGCCGATCGTGGTCTTCGTCACCGCCCATGACGAGCACGCGCTGCGCGCCTTCGAAGTCCACGCGCTCGATTACCTGCTCAAGCCGCTGTCACAGGAGCGCTTCCGCCAGGTGATGGAGCGCGTGAAGCGCGCCGCCGGCCACCACGATCGCGAGCCGCTCTCCGGACTGGCAACGTCGCTCCGCGCCCGGCCGCTGCAACGCGTCGTCGTCCGCGGCGACGACGGCGCCATCCAGGTGGTGCCGGTCGCGCGCCTCGATTATGTCGAAGCCGCTGACGACGCCATCCGCATCGCCACCGGCGGAGTCAAGCTGCGCAAGCAGCAGCCGATCGGCGAGCTGGCGGCGCAACTCGATCCCGGCCGTTTCGTGCGCATTCACCGCGCCTACGTGGTGAACATCGAGCGCATCGAGAAGATCGAGCTGTACGCCAAAGACAGCCGCATTGCGATTCTGCGCGACGGGACCAGGCTGCCGGTGAGCCGGAGCGGGTACCAGAGGTTGAAAGAGTTGCTGTGAGGGGCTCGGCTATCGCCAGATCTCGATACGAAGATCCTCGAAACGGCGGAAATCGGCGGCATTGAACGTTACGAGAGTCAGATCGTTTGCCAGCGCGATCGCCGCGATCTGACCATCGGCGAATGGCGGCGTATCGCCCCGGGCGGCCAGCCGCGCTCGTTCCGCGGCATGCAATTCGGCGGCGAGGTCGTCGTAGTCGAGGATCGGCATCGTCGACCGAACGACATGATCGAGGTACCACGAGATGGCCGTGCGGCGGCGGGACTCCGGCAACCTGGCCATTCCAAACCGAAGCTCGTGCCAGACGATCGCAGGAATGGCGATTTCATCCTCATGATCGCGCAACTTTCGCAGCACACCGGGGCGTGGTTTGGGTTTCATCGGCTCCGACACCACGTTGGTATCGAGCAGATACCGGATCACAGCTTCGGATCCCGGCCCGCGCTCTTGTCCCGCGCGTCGGCGAATACTTCGTCGGGATCGATGTCGAGGTCCGCCACCGAGAACGCGTCCCTGAAGTCGCTCAAGGCTTTCGAGAACGAGCGCGTCCGGGCGGTGAACCGTTCGTACTGCTTCAAGCCGATCAATACCGCAACGCCCTCTCCCCGGCGCGTCAGCTCGATGGCTTGTCCAGCCTCGGCGTCGCGAATCAGTTGCGGCAGATTGCTTCGTGCATCGGCGATCGAATGTTTCCTGGCCACGAGCTCACCTCTTGTACATGTAGATGTACATCCTAGGAACTGCGCTCGTTCGTGTCAACGTCCCCTCATCTGCTCGTTCGCCGCCAGGATCGCCGGCCCGATCGCGGAGAGTGAATAGACCGACTGCACCGCCCCCTTCCCGATCGCTTCGCGCGGCATGCCGAAGACGGCGGACGATGCTTCATCCTGCGCGAACGTCACCGCGCCGGCGTTGCGCATTTCGAGCAGGCCGGTGGCGCCGTCGTTGCCCATGCCAGTGAGGATGACGCCGATGGCGTTGGCGCCGGCGGATTGCGCGACCGATCGGAAGAGAACGTCGACGCTTGGTTTGTGGCGCGAGACCAGCGGGCCGTCGTTGAGGTGGATGCGGTATTCGGCGCCGTCGCGGCGGATGATCACGTGGCGGTTGCCGGGGGCGATCAGGGCCCGGCCGTCGAGGATGCGGTCGCCCTCGGCGGCTTCTTTCACGGCGATGCGGCAGGTCTGATTCAGGCGCTGCGCAAACGCGGCGGTGAATACCTCGGGCATGTGCTGGACGATGACGATTCCGGGCGCGTCGGCAGGCATCCCCTCGAGGATCTCGCGCAGCGCCTCGGTGCCGCCGGTGGAGGCGCCGATGGCGACGAGCTTGCGCGTGGTGCGGGTCAGCGTCGGGCGCGCGGCGGGAAGGATCACATCGGGCGAATGGCGTTTCTCGATCGGCATCGGCGCGCGGCGGCGGCGCGTGCGCGCGCTGGCAGCGGCGCGGATGACGTCGATGAACATTTCGGTCGAGTCAGTCAGGAAATCGTGCAGCGCGATGCGCGGCTTGGCCACGATCTCGACCGCGCCTTCTTCGAGCGCTTTCAGTGCCGTCTCCGTTCCGCGCCCGGCCAGCGCGGAGCAGATCACCACCGGCAGCGGGTCCTCGGACATGATCTTGCGCAGGAAGGTCAGGCCGTCCATGCGCGGCATCTCGATGTCGAGCAGCATCACGTCCGGCCGCGAGGCGCGCATTTTGGTCTGCGCGATCAGCGGGTCGGCGGCCACGCTGACCTCGATGTCAGGCGCGCGCCGGCAGATGGCGATCATGGCCTGGCGCATGACCGCGGAGTCGTCGACGACGAGAAGTCGCAGGGGACGTTTTTCCATGAGCTATTTGGACGAAGCGGCGCGGCGGTAGACCGTCGGGCCGGCGTGTTCCATGCCGTAGGTGCTGGGGGTCAGGCTCTCGGCGTGGCCGAGAAAAAAGAGGCCGGACGGCGAGAGGTGGCGCAGCAGGCGCTGGATCACGCCTTCCTTCGACTCGCGGTTGAAGTAGATCAGGACATTGCGGCAGAAGATGAGATCGAACGTTCCGCGGATGCCGTAGTCGGCGTCGTTGAGGTTGATGTGGCGGAACTCGATCATCGACTTCAACGATGGATGCGCGCGCATGCGCCCTTCCTCGGAACGGACACCGCGGAGCATGAAGGCTTTGCGCATGCGCTCGGGGATGTCGTGGCTCCGCTCGATCGGCCAGACACCTTCGCGCGCGGCGTCGAGGACGCGCGTCGAGAGATCGGAGGCCAGGATCTCGACCGACCATCCCTCGGCGGCGGGAAAGTGCGACGCCAGCACCATCGCCAGCGTGTACGGCTCCTCGCCGGTCGAACAGGCGGCGCTCCAGGCGCGGATCCGCTTCGGGATCCGGCCGGAGTCGCCGAGGGCACGCCATTGTGGGAGTACCGACGCTTCGAGAAACTCGAACTGTTTCGGCTCGCGGAAGAAGCGGGTCTCGTTCGTCGAAATGCAATCGAGCATCGAGGTCCGCTCGTTCAGATTCGTCTCAACGTGCTGGTAATACGAGGTGAAATCGCGGCAGCCGAGGGCGCGCACGCGGCGCGTCAGGCGGCCGCTCACCAGCGCCTTCTTGGCATCGGAGAGATGAATGCCGGCCTCGCGATAGATCAGCTTCTGCAGCATGCGGAACTCGCGGTCGGACAGCGGACGGATTGCGTTGGCGTCGTACATGGCTATGCGGCAGCGTCTGAAGCGGTAGTAGCGGCCTGGATTTCGTCGGACGAGAAAATGCGATCGATGTCGAGCAGCTGGACGAAGCGGGAGTCGCTGGTGCTGGCCATGCCGAGGAGATAGCCGGCGCGGACGCGCGGTCCGAACGACGGCGCGGGTTGAATCTGCCCGGCGGTGAAGTCCGCGACCTGGTGCACCGAATCGGCCATCACGCCCATCACCACGGCCTCGTCGTCGACGCGCAGCTCGACGATGACGACGCAGGTGCGGCGCGTGACCTCGGTGGCCGGCAAGCCGAACTTGATGGCCAGGTCGATCACCGGCACCACCGTTCCGCGCAGGTTGTGCACACCGCGAATCCACAGCGGCGTGCCCGGAACGCGCGTGACCACGCCGCATTCGATGATGTCGGTGACCTGCAGGATCGAGATCGCGTACTCCTCGCCCGCCAGGAAAAAGGTCAGGTATTGATCGTTCGCTTGCATCGGGCGGCTCCTAGAAATGCGTGTAGTCGACGAAGGCGGCGGGAACGGCAATGCCGCCGGCTTCGGCCGGAATGAAGCGCGGGGCGCGCGCGGGAGCAACAGGCGCCGGCGTCGCGCGCGGAGCGAAGTCGCGATCACCGGCGGTCTTGAAGTAGGCGATGGTCTGCTGGAGCGCCTCGGCCTGCGAAGACATCTCCTCCGCGGTCGACGCCAGCTCTTCCGATGCCGAGGCGTTGCGCTGCGTGACCTGATCGACGAGCGTCATGGCGCGATTGATCTGCGTCACCCCGCCGGACTGCTCGATCGACGCGGCCGTTACTTCGCGCACGAGATCGGCGGTCTTGCGGATCGTCGGCACGAGCTCAGTGAGCAGCCGGCCGGAGCGCTGGGCGACGTCGACGCTGGAGGTGGCCAGTCCGCCGATGTCTTTGGCCGCGGTCTGGCTGCGCTCGGCCAGTTTGCGCACCTCGGTGGCGACGACGGCGAAGCCGCGGCCGTGGTCGCCGGCGCGCGCCGCTTCGATGGCGGCGTTGAGCGCGAGAAGGTTGGTCTGGTAGGCGATCTCCTCGATGATGGAGATCTTCTGGGCGATCTTCGTCATCGCTTCGACCGATTGCTTGACGGCCTGCGCGCTTTCCTCGGCATCGTTGGTGCCCTTCACGGCCATCGTTTCCATCTGGCCGCTGTTCTCGGCGTTCTGGGTGATCGAGGCGCTCATCTCCTGCAGGCTCGAGGTGGTCTCTTCGACCGAGGAGGCCTGCTCGCTGGTGCCCTGCGAAAGCGACTGCGCGCTGGCGGAGATTTGCGAGGAGGCGATGGTGAGGGCGGACGCGCCGCTGCGCACTTCGCCGATGATCTCGGTGAGGCGCTCGATCATGTTCGCCAGTGCTTTGCCGAGGGAATCGTTGGCGGATCGCGGCGTGACGCGAACGGAGAGATTGCCCGACGCCAGCCCGGCCGCGGCGTCGACCATGGCGTTGTTGGAGTCGATCATCCGCTTCATGGCCGTCATCAGCGCGCCGGTCTCGTCCCTTCCGCCCGATTCGACGGTGATGTCGGACTGCCCCTCGGCGAGCCTCTCGGCGATGGCGACGACCTGCAGGATCGGCTTGGTGATGCTGCGGGTGACGAAGACGGTCATCAGCGCCACGAAGAGGATCCCCGCGGCAAAGACGATCCACATCACGCTGCGGGTGCGCGTCTCGGCATCGACGACGACCTTTTCCTTGGCGTTCATCCTCTCGACATTCTTCGCTGCGAACGATTCGAGCGTCGTGTCCATGCGGTGGATGTCGTCTTTGAATGGCGCCATGGACAGGTTTGCTTCGACGGGGGACTTGACCTTGTTGTCGGAGATCCGCTGCAGGATCGATTGAAAGCCGATGGTGTAGGTCGAGAGGTCGGCGAGAAGGCCTCGCACGGTTTCTTTGTCCTCGGGGAGCGTGGTGATCTTGTCGAGCGCTTCGAGGTTCGCGATCAGATCAGCATGTTCCTTGTTCCATTTATCGGCGTAATCGGCCTCTTTCTGCTTGTCGCCGATGTTGAGAAACAGGTCCTTTTCAAAACGGCGCAGCCCGAGTCCATTGGCCTGTGCCTGTGAGGCCTGCTCCATCAGTTTTGCGTCGTGATGGAGAATTCCGTATGTGGTCTGTGCGGCCTGCGAAAGCCCCCAGAAACCGGCCAGTGCAACGACCGCCACAAGGACAAGAGTGATTCCGAACGCGAATCCGAGTCTTCTTCCGATTTTCCAGTTGTTGAGCATGATTTCTTCCTATTTAGAGTTTGTAGTGGACGGTGAGATCGAACGGCATGGAGATCGGCTGGCCATTGCTGCGGCCGGGCTCGAATTGCCAGTGACGAAGCGCTTCGAGCGCCACAAAGGAGAGCGTCGGCGCGGGCAGCGCGCGGACGATTCGCGGGAGAGTCGGCTGCCCGTTCCTGTCGATGATGATCTGGACGACCAGGTCGCCGCCGACCCCGAAGCGCGATGCGCCGGGAGGAAACTTCGGCAGAACCTGTTTGACCACGCGCGCCGGCGTCACGCTTCCGCGGACCGGCATCTCTGCGCTGGAGAATGGATGCCGCTTGAGAAATTCGCCCGCGGCGCCGAATTCCGAGAGATCGGTCTTTGCGACGGCCGGCGAGATTGCCTGGGCGATATACCAATACCAGAGAGCGTCGTTGACATTGCCTAGGCCGGCGCTGGCCAGGGCTTTGTGGGTGAGGGCGGTAGCGAACAGATCGTCCTGCGCGCCGAGCTTCTGCACCATTTCGGCGACGACCCGATCGGAAATCCTCAATGAGCCTTCGTAATCGCTCTTGTGGAGCAGAGCAGCGCTCTCGTTGATTTCGCCGCGCCAGTTCTCCGCGGACAAGGTCGTGCTCGAGACGGTGCCGAGTAGCAGCGTCACGGCAAGTATGCGTATTGCGAATTTCGAGTGATTGGGCATCGTGTGGCTCCAGTCTTTGTCAGTTTTCCAGGCGTTGTGGCTGCCGTACATCGCAACGGCGAGACCATGGTGCGTGCCGGCTTCAAGTGCGCAGCAAGGTGTTTGATGTGAACGAGTTAAGCGGAGTAGCGGTTTAGGAAGTCGGAGCGGATTTCAGTTTTTCAAACACTCATTTCGAATCCTCGGGCAGGGGTATCGGCAACGGCGACCAATGCTTCCCGCAGTTCAACGGGAGAAAGGATTCGGTCCGGATTGAGGACGAGCGCGAGGCGGCCGTCGAGTCGGGCCATCCCCAATAGGAAGTCGACGCGAATGTTCGTACCGAGGCCGGGTGCTGCTTCGATCTGCTCGTCGCTGAGATCGATGACCTCCGAGACCGAATCGGCGATCACGCCGACGATGACGTCATCGTCATTGAGCCTGGTCTCGACGACGACGATGCACGTCGTGCGCGCCGGCGCGCTTTCGGCCTTGCCAAATTTCGCACCGAGGTCGATGACCGGGAGAACGGCGCCGCGCAGATCGATTACGCCGCGCACGTGGGCGGGCGTGGTGGGGACGTGCGTCACCGACTCGTACTCGATGATCTCGCGCACGCGCAGGATCGAGACCGCGTACTCCTCGGCATGGATGAAGAAGGTGAGGTATTGCCCGCCGTTCATGACCGGCTCCTGAAGGGATGTTCGAAGCTGAGATAGAGGAAGACTGACTTCGCCGAGCCGGGATTGGTGATCGGGAAGGCGATGCCGGGGACGATCTGCAGGTGGTTGGAAAAGTCATACGACCAGCGGATGCCCGGGCTGACGGTCGTGGTCGAGGCGTGTCCGGTGCGATCCGAGGTGCGATTCCAAAGCGTTTCGACGAGGACGTTGAAACGGTGATTGGCGAGCCAGACGAAACTCTGGCCGGCGGTGATCGCGTGCTCATGATTCGACGGCGTGATCGTCGCGCCGAGGTTCCAGTGCGTCACGAGCGACGGAGTCAGCACCGTGCTGGCGGGCAGCATCACCTGGAATCCCGTGCCGCCGCTGCCGAGGCCGCGGCGATCGTTGCCGGTCGGAAGGAGCAGTGTCAGTCGCGGCGCGACGGCCAGCCGCGAGTCGCCGTTGCCGATCCATTGATAGCGATAGTTGAGTGCGACGTCGCCGGCGCCGTGCTGGTGGTCGATCTGCGACATCGGCAGCGTGTAGCTGAGCTGATGGCGCAGGCTCGGAGCCGGCCACTCCTCGGTGAAGGTGTACGCCCAATCGCCGCCGCGCGTGGCGCGGGCGAACGTCAGCGCATGCTGCACCACGCCGGCGTCCTGGTTGTAGGCCTCTTCGATGAGGAAGCTGTTGTCCTGAATCGGCGCGTCACTCTGGGCGAACAGCGGCGCGGCGAGCAGGAGCGTCGAGAGAATCACCATGGTCCGCTTCCGTTTGCGCGACACCGGTAGCCCAAGGAGGCGCCGGAAAAAATTGATGAGGCGGCGCATGATCAGAAGCTCCCGTAGTCGGCGTAGTGATCGCGACCGTTGCCGTTGCCGGGCTTGTGCATCACCGCGGGAGCGAGTTTCGGCGCCGGGATGGCCACCGGTTTCGCGATCGGGATCTGCTCGTGACCGGTGCGGAAGAATTCGACCAGCGACTGCAGCCCATCCGCCTGCGCCGCCATCTCCTCGGCCGTGGCCGCGAGCTCTTCGGACGCCGAGGCGTTGCGCTGCGTGACCTGATCGACCTGTGCCAGCGAACGATTGATCTGCGAGACGCCGGTGGCCTGCTCGCTCGATGCGGCGGCCACTTCCTGCACCAGGCTGGCTGTCTGGCGGATGGCGGGAACGAGCTCGGCCAGCAGCATGCCGGAGCGGTCCGCGCCGAGAACGCTGTTCGAGGCCAGCGCGCCGATTTCGCGCGACGAGTTCTGGCTGCGCTCGGCCAGCTTGCGCACCTCGGTAGCGACGACGGCGAAGCCGCGTCCATGCTCGCCGGCGCGCGCCGCTTCGATGGCGGCATTCAGCGCCAGCAGATTGGTCTGGTAGGCGATCTCCTCGATGATCGAGACTTTGTCGGCGATCGATTTCATCGCCGCCACCGTTTCGCGAACGGCGGCTCCGGTCTCCTCGGCATCCTTCGCGCCTTTCACGGCCATCGATTCGGTCTGCTTGCTGTTCTGCGCGTTCTGGGCGATGGAAGCGTTCATCTGTTCGAGGCTGCTGGTGGTCTCCTGGACCGCGGCGGCCTGCTGGCTGTTGCCGGCGGAAACCGACTGGGCGGTGGAGGAGAGCTGGCCGGCGGCGGACGAAAGCGCGCCGGCGGCGGAGCGGACCTGGCTGATGACTTCGACCAGTCGCGCCACCATCTTGGAGAAGGCGATCCCGAAGGCGTCGGCGTCGGAGCGCGGCTTGACGTCGACGCTCAGGTCGCCGCCGGCCATCCGCTCGGCGGTGGCCACCATCGACTTGAGGTAGTCGTACATGGCGTTCATCGAGCGGCTCAATTCGCCGAGCTCGTCGCCGCGATCGTCGAATTCAAGCTCGCTGGAGATGTCGCCCTTGGCGGCGCGGCGCACCGATTCGGCCATGCGCACGACCGGCGTGGCGATCGATCCGGAGATGGCCAGCGACAGAATCACGCCGGCGATGATCAGCAGCCCGACCAGCACGTACGTGAGCGTGAGCACGGTGCGGTAGCGGCTCTGCGCGGCGGTGAAGGCGGCCGCGGCCAGGCGCTCGGTGGCCTGCTCCATCTGCTTGATGATCTCTTCCTGCTGGTGGCGGACCGGGAGGTACTGCTCCTCGTACGTTTTCTTGGCCTGTTCGGTCTTGCCGTCGGAGATGAGCTGCATGACCTCGTCTTCGAGCTTGTTGACCGACTGCGAGTCCATCTCCGAGGCGCGCTGGATGAGATCGCGCACTTCGCCCTGCGGCGCGAGCTCCTTGATCTTGGTGACGTCCTTGAGGAACTCGTCGTCGGCGTCGTGTTTACGCTGCAGCTCGTTCCTGTCGCTCGGATCGATGAGGTAGCCGCGGATGCCGTCGCTCATGGTCATCATGTCGAAGCGGAGCTTCAGACCCTGCTGGCGGATGGTGTCGGAAACGCTGACGACGTTTTCGAGCTGGCGGATGCTGGTGGTGAGCAGCTGCAGGACGGCGATGGAAACGCCGGCACCGAGAAGAACGACGGCGAAGAATCCGGCCATCAGCCGGCGGCGGATGTTGAAGTTCATGACTGACTCCCTAACTGAAGTAACGGTTGTGCGGCCGAGGCATCGGCGGCGCGTCGAATGACTTCCTGGACGTCGAGGATCAGGGCCACGCGCCCGTTTCCGAGGATTGAGGAACCGGCCACTCCCGGGACTTGCCGCAGAAAGCGGCCCATCGGTTTCATGACTACCTGGCTGCTGCCGAAAAGCTTGTCGACCACGATTCCGGCCCGGCCGTGCTCGTGCTCGACGACGACGACGTTCTCGCGCTCGGCGGCCGCGGCATCGAGGCCGAAGATGATCTGGATGCGCAGAAACGGAAGCGCCGCGCCGCGGAGATCGATGACGCCGGTGGCGGTGCGATCGCCATTCGCAGGCATTTCCGTGCACTCGACGATCGTGTCGATGGGGATGACGTAGGTCTCGTCGCCGACGCCGACCGCGAAACCATCGATGACGGCGACGGTGAGCGGCAGGCGGATCTCGATCGTCGTGCCGGCGCCTGGCTGCGAGTCGATGCTGAGCGTGCCGCGCAACGATTCAACGTTGCGCCGCACGACGTCCATCCCCACGCCGCGCCCGGAAAGGTCGGTGACCTGGTCCGCCGTCGAAAAGCCGGGACGCAGGGTCATGCTCCAGAGCTCCTGGCGCGTGAGCCGTTCGGGATCGAAGCCGAGCGCGCGGGCGCGATCGGCGATGCGGTTCTCGTCCAGGCCGGCGCCATCGTCGGAAAGGCGGAAGGTGATGCCGCCCGACTTGTGCAGCGCGGTGATGCGGATGGTGCCGACGGCGTTCTTGCCGCGGGCGGCGCGAGCTGACGGATCCTCGAGGCCGTGGTCGATGGCGTTGCGGATCATGTGGGTGATCGGGTCGCGCAGCTGCTCGATCACGGTGGTATCGACTTCGACGTCCTCCCCTTCCAGAATGAGCATGGCCCGCTTGCCTTGCGACGCAGCGAGATCGCGGACGACGCGGTGGAAGTGGCGCAGCGACGGGCCGACCGGTACCAGGCGCACGTTCATGATCGCTTCCTGCAGGTCGAAACTGAGCCGGTCGAGCTCGCGGACGGCGTCGAGCGTCTTCTCGTCGCGCGTTTCCTCGACCAGCTGGCGGACGTTGCCGCGCACGGTGGCAATCTCACCGGCCAGATCGAGCATGCGGTCGAGCTTCTCGATGCCGACGCGGAGCGTGCGCGCGGAACGGGCGGCGGGCATGGTCTGCGGCAGGGCAGCATCGCGGCCGGGTTGATTGGCGACACCGGTTCCGGCCCAGGCGGCCAGCAGCATCAGCAGCTCCTGCTGCGGTTCGGCCAGAGCGCCGTCGCCGTTCACCGAGCGGACGGCGATGTCACGCAGGGCGTCGATCGCTTCGAGGAGCTGGCTGACGCCGGCAGCGTTGGCGTCGATGCGCCCTTCGCGCATCCCGTCCAGCAGCTCCTCCATGACGTGGGCGAACTGCGTGAGGTCGTCGAACTGCAGGCAGCCGGCGTTCCCCTTGAGCGTATGCACGCCGCGGAAAATCTCCTGCAGCAGTGCGTCGTCATCGGGGGTCTGTTCGAGACGGAGCAGAAGCTGCTCGATCTCGTCGAGCACGTCGTCGGTTTCGGCGACGAAGGCGTCGATGAGCTGCTGGCGATCGTTGTCGTCGAGGCTGAAGGTGGTCATCGTCAGATTTCCTTGCTGTAGGCGCAGCCGTTGCCGGTGTGGAAGACCAGCTTCCGGCCGCGCTGGCCGCCGGTCTGTTCGGCGTTGATGGGGATGCCGTGTTTCTCCAGCATCTGGCGGGCGACGGCGACGTTCTGATCGCCGATGGACTGGCGCGTTCCGACGGCGCTGCCGATGATCGAGGCGCCGCCGACGAGCTTGGCCACCAGCCGCGCCTTCGTCGCGCCGGCGGAGACCATCTCGTCGATCAGCCGCTCGATGGCGATGTTGCCGTAGCGAAGATCGGAGTGGCCGCGCACGGGATCGCTCGGCAGCAGGTAGTGATTGATGCCGGCGATCAGGGCGTCGTCATCCCAGAGGCAGACGGCCACGCACGACCCGAGGATCGTGGAGACCATCAGCGGCTGGCTGGCGGTGAAGAGCTGGCCGGGATAGAGATAGACGGTGCGCAGCGGTTCGGCGGCGGCCATCGCGGTTCCCTTCTCGATTGGATTGAGTGCCGTCATCAGTGCACCGCGAGCGTGGTCGTTTCGTGGAGGTTGGCGCAGTAGAGGGCGGTGGAGGCGTGGATGGCCAGCAGCTCGAAGAGCTCGTGATCGACCGGCTGCAAGCCCTGTTTGTGCTCGAGCAGACGGAAGACCAGGATGGCGCCGGTGACGCGCTCGCCGATCCGCAGCGGCACGCAGGCGGTGAGCTTGTCTTCGCCGCCGGAGACGTGATCGTTGACGAAGACTTCGCCGCTGAGCAGCCGGCTTCCGATCGGTCCGCTGCCGGCTTTGAAGCTTTTCAGTCTCGATTGTTCGACGCCGAACGCCGAGGCCAGGCGGAACTCGTGCGCATCTTCGTGAAACTCGAAGATGGCCACTTCCTCGGAGCCGATGAGGTTGACCACGATCTCCTGGATGGTGGAGAGCACGGTTTCGCGCTCCACGCTGGCGTGCAGCTGGTAGGAGGCGACGTAGAGATTGGAGAGATTGCTGCTCTGGGTCTCGATCTGGTGGTACTTCTCGGCGTAGGTCTCGTTCTCGTGCTCGACGTCTTCGTAACGCGCGCGCAGCCGCTCCAGCTCGTGCGTGGCGGCGTCGCAATCGTGGCGCGCTTTCTCCAGCTGCATGAGCGTCTCCAGCCGCGAGGCTTCGAACTTCTCGGCGGCGAGGCGCAGCTCTTCCTTCTGCTGCAGCACGACGCGCGCTTCGATGACTTCCAGCTCCAGCCGGCGCTTGTCGCTCTCCAGCGTGGTGGCCATGGCGCGCAGCTTTTCGTTCTCGCGGAGAAGGCCCTGCGTGTACTGCTGCAGCTCCTCGCGGACGACGGTGATGTACGAGCGGTTCTTCTCCTCGGCGCTCACTGGCACGCTCCGTCGCCGAGGAAGTTGCGGACCTTGGCCAGCAGCTCGATGGAGTTGATCGGCTTGGTGACGTAGTCGGTGCAGCCGTTGGCCCAGCCGGCTTCGACGTTGGCCGCTTCGCCGCGGGTGGTGACCATGATGATCGGGATCGACTTGGTCTCTTCGCTGCTGCGGATCAGGCGGCAGGCTTCGAAGCCGCCCATCTTGGGCATGATCACGTCGAGAAGGATCAGGTCGGGCTGGTGCTCCGCCGCCTTTCGCACGCCTTCCTCGCCGTTCGAGGCCGTGACCAGTTCATAGGGACCGTTTCTGAGAATGAATTTCTCCATCATGAGGATCGTGTTCGAGTCATCGACGAGAAGAATCTTTTTTCGGCTCATCAGCCTTGCTCCTGTCTCACTGTTGTGAAGGGTTCGTTGTGGATGGTTGGCGCGCTCGCGGAGTGCGGCGCGGAAGGTCTGGCGAAGTAGTAGCCCTGCACCAGGTCGATGCCGAGGGCGGTGACGGTCTCGAAGTCCTCGATGGTTTCGATGCCCTCGGCGATGACGCGCCCGCCGAGCCGCGAGGCCAGCAGCACGATCGATTCGATGGCGGCGCGCGAGGAGTCTTTCCGCGTGCAGTCGGTGATGAAGTAGCGGTCGATCTTGAAGAGCTCGGGCCGGACCTCGACCAGCATGCGGTGGCTGGAGTAGCCGATGCCGATGTCGTCGAGGGCGATGCGCACGCCCATCGCTCGCAGCTCGTAGAGAGCATCGAAGAAGGCGCGCTCGTCCCAGAACTTCTGCTGTTCGACGATCTCCAGAATCAGCCGTGAGACCGGCATGTCGTGCGCGCTGCAGGTGTCGACCAGAAACTCGGTGAAGAGCGGGTCGCGCTCGAGCGTCGAGGCGTGGACGTTGACGGAGATGGCCGGCGATCCCGGCACGCCCGCACCCGCCGCGATCGCGCGGGCGATGCAGGCCTTGTCGACCTCGACCTCGCGGCCTTTGCGGCGCACGTATTCGAAGAGGACGTTGGCGGCTTCGACGTTCGAATCTTTCGGGCCGCGCGAAAGGGCTTCGAGCGCGAAGAGCATCGGCTCCTTACCGACGATCTCGAAGATCGGCTGAAAGAGGATGGTCAGACCGCCCGGCCCCAGGATGTCGTGAAGCAGCGTGCGGCGCTTCATGACGCCTCTCCCATCAGCCGGTGAACGGCCTTGGCGATGTCCGGCAGCGGGGTCGGCTTCGGCAGAAAGGCCTCGGCGCCGAGGGCGCGCGCGCTGCGCTGAATCTCCGGCGCGGTGTGCGCCGTCAGGATGATCACCCGCGTGCCGCGGGAGTGATGCCGCACGAACCGCAGGATCTCCAGCCCTTCGATGGCGTAACTCCAGGAGAGCCGCAGATCGGCGATGACGATGGCGTAGTGGGAGGTGGCGATCAGCGCTTCCGCTTCTTCCAGCTCACGAGCGCAATCGACATGAAAGCCTTCGCGGGTAAAAAACTTCTTGAGAGCCGAGAGGACGACCCGCTCGTCTTCAACGAGCAGCATCCGGGATCGATGTGTGGTTGTTCCGTGCGTCATGGACGCCGTCTATCGCAACGGCAAGACCATGAGATTTGCCACCTTTGAGATGGCGGCAAAGCGTGTGGTGTGAATCAGTTAAGCGGGAGTGACCGGTATTGGAACCGAATCGGATTTCGATTTTTCAAACACGGATTTCGAATATTAGGGCAGGAAGAAAAGCCTCAAGGCGTCTTCGGCACCAACACCCAATCGGTCTTCACCCGAGTGCTCTCGTTCCCGGTCTTATCGACCGAGACCACCTCGTAGTAGTACGAGATGCCCTGCTGGACGCCGGTGTCGCGGTAGTTGGTGGCGGTGACGAGTTGGACGGGCGTGAGCGGAATGGTTCCGACGGGACGCAGTTGCTCGATGCCGCTCCCCTCGGTGCGGTAGACCTTGTAGCCGGCGAGGTCGGGGGCATCGACCGGGTCCCAGACCAGGCGGACAGCGCCGGTCTCGACCAGGGCGGTCAGGCCGGCGGGCGGCGGCGGCGGAACGAGATCCTTGAAGAGCGCGCCGGCGATATCGGAGGGCTCGCTCTCGATCCGCGGCGGTCCGGCGGCGGCAACAGCGGTGACGAAGTAGTCGTGCTGGCCGTAAGGCGGGTTGTCAGTGTAGGTCGTGGCAGTGACCGGCTTCGCGTTGGCCGCCGCCGCGAACTCGTCGGCCGGCTGGCCGTGGGGGAATCGATAGATGTTGTATCCGGCGATGGCCGGGTTCCTGGCCCCGCTGACCGTCGCGTCGGGCGCGGTCCAGGTCAGCACGACGCCCTCGCGCTTGGCGGTTGCGGTGAGCGCGGCCGGGGCAACGGGCGCGTCGAGCGGGATGATCGGCACAAGGTTCGAGAGGTCGCTATTCGCCGAGGTTCCCTCGGTGACGACGGCGTAGGTCAGCCGCACCGGGCGGCCGTCCGCGGCGTGGAGCGGCGGCGTATCTTCGTAGGTCAGGCGCGCTCCGGTGGTGGCGGCAGGTAATTTGGCACCTTCGATGCTGTCTACCTTCGTCCGGACCTTCAGAAATCTCACCGGAATCAGGGGGGCAACTTTTGCGAAAAGAGCCGCGGGCGATTCGGTACCGGCGGTGGAGGTAGCCGCAACCGGAAGCTCTTCGGTCGTACGCCAGACCGTGACCCGCTTGATGCCGGTCATGCTCTTGCCGGCGGTGGTGAGCGAGGGGTAGCCCCACGACAGGAGAACTTTGGGACCACGCTGTGCTACAAGAAGATCGGTCGTCGCTTTGGGGATGACCGGCACGGGCGGATGCGGATCGCCGCGTTTGCCGCAAGCTGCGAGAGCGAACAGAAGCAGGACCGCGATTTTTCTCACCGGCGCGGAATTCTAACGGACAGGAAGCCTCATGTGCGGAATCATCGGATATGCCGGCACGCGTGACGTCGTGCCGGTTCTCATCGGCGGGCTGAAAAAACTCGAATATCGCGGCTACGACAGCGCCGGCATCGCCGTCATCGGCAACGACGGCGTCCAGGTCGTGCGCGCCGAGGGGAAGCTGTCGAACCTCGAAACGAAGCTGAATGAAACGCCGCTCCACGGCACCTTCGGCATGGGCCACACCCGCTGGGCCACGCACGGCAAGCCGAACGAGAACAACGCCCACCCCCACCGCGACTGCAGCGGCAAGATCGTGGTCATCCACAACGGCATCATCGAAAACTTTCTCCCGCTCAAACAGCGGCTGCAGAAGGCCGGGCACGAGTTCAAGACCGAGACCGATACCGAGGTCGTAGCCCATCTCATCGAAGAAAACATGAAGGATGGGACCAAGTTCGTCGACGCGGTGCGCAAGACCCTCAAGGAGATCGAAGGCCACTACGCGCTGGTCATCATCGACGGTGGCGATCCGGGTACGATCGTCGCCGCCAAGCAGGGGCCGCCGCTGGTCGTCGGCCTCGGCGAGAACGAGAATTTCATCGCCTCCGACGTGGCTCCGCTGCTCACCTACACCCGCAACGTCATCTACCTCGAAGATGGCGAATACGCCGTCGCCGATCAGCACAACGTCGCGCTCTTCGATGCGAAGGATCAGAAGATCGAGCGCGAGCCGAAACGGATTCTGTGGGACGCGGTGATGGCCGAGAAGGAAGGCTATCGCCACTACATGCTCAAGGAGATCCACGAGCAGTCGCGCGCCGTGCGCGACACCTTCACCGGCCGGATGTTCGAAGAATCGGGCGAGATTTTCTTCAACGACCTCCAGCTCTCCTCGGACGACTGGGCGAAGATCAAAAAGGTCCACATCGTCGCCTGCGGCACGTCATGGCACTCCGGGTTGATCGGCAAGTTCCTGCTCGAGGAGGCGGCGCGCATCCCCATCGAAGTCGACTACGGCTCCGAGTACCGCTACCGCAATCCGATCATCGACGAGAGCACGCTGGTCATCGGCGTCACGCAGTCGGGCGAGACCGCGGACACGATCGCCGGCATGCAGGAAGCGAAACGCCGCGGGGCCAAGCTGATCACCATCTGCAACGTCATCGGCGCCGCGGCCACGCGCATGTCGGACGGTGTGATCTACACCAACGCCGGCCCGGAGATCGGCGTGGCCTCGACCAAGGCCTTCACCACGCAACTGACGGCGTTCTATCTCCTGGCGCTCTACATCCGCCAGCTCCGCGGCGACGACATCGACGACCGCCGCTACGCCATGCACGAGATGCGGGTGATCCCGCACAAGATCGAAGACATCCTGGCCAAGCAGGAGAAGCACATCGAGGCGCTGGCGCACAAGTACGCCAAGTCGCAGGATTTCCTCTTCCTCGGCCGCGGCGTTCACTACCCGATCGCGCTGGAAGGGGCGCTGAAGCTGAAGGAGATCTCGTATATCCACGCCGAGGGCTATCCGGCGGGGGAGATGAAACACGGCCCGATCGCCCTGATCGACGAGAACCTGCCGGTCGTTGCCATCGCCACGCACACGCCGGTCTACGACAAAGTCGTCTCCAACCTGCAGGAAGTCAAAGCGCGCGACGGCAAGCTGATCGTGATCTGTGACGAAGGCGACGAGGCCATGAAAAAGATGGCCGACGACGTGATCGAGATCCCCTGGACCATCGAGCCGCTGCAGCCGATTCTCTCCGTGATCCCGACGCAACTGCTGGCGTACTACATCGCGCTGCGGCGGGGTTGCGATGTCGATCAGCCGCGGAAGCTGGCGAAGAGCGTGACGGTGGAGTAGCCGCGGCCGGTGCGCAAAAATCACTGTCATCCTGAGCCGCCGCAGGCGCGTAGCCGCAGGCGGAGCGCCGGAGGACGGTCGAAGGACCCCCGGCTGATAACCCAGGTTGGGTGGTAGGCGTTTGTTTCCGACGCCCGACCCGGGTTATCAGCCGGGGGTCCTTCACCGTCCTCGACCCCTCCGGGGTGTCGGCGGTTCAGGATGACAGGTCCAATTCGCCTCCCCTACACCCCACCCTACGACTGGGGCGGAATCCTCAGCTTCCTCCGCCCGCGCGCCATCGCCGGCGTGGAGATCGTCCACGATTTCTATGAGCGCGACGGCATTCGCGTAACGCACGACCCGGCCCATCACGCCTTGATCGCCAACGGCGAGGAGGAACGCGTTCGCAAAATGTTCGACGTCGACGCCGGCATCGCCGCCATCGAGAAAACGTTCCGCAAAGACAAGACCCTCGGGCCGCTCATCCGAAAATATCCCGGCATTCGCGTACCCGGAACGTGGGATCCGTTCGAGATGGCCATCCGGGCCATGGTCGGGCAGCAGATCAGCGTGGCCGGGGCTACGACGATCATGGCCCGGATCGCCTCGCGTCACGGTGTGACTCCGATGTCGCTCATGCGCGCGCGAACGAATCCGGGCATGCCGCAGGCGCGCTGGGATGCCATCCGCGGCCTTGCCCGCGCGGTGGCGCGCGGCGCGATGACGTTCACGCGCGGCGCGACGCTCGATGAGTCGATCGCCAGCCTGACCGCGCTGCCCGGCATCGGTCCCTGGACAGCGCACTACATCGCCATGCGCGCCCTCCGCGAGCCCGACGCCTTCCCCCACTCCGACCTCGGCGTCCGCAAAGCGGCCGGTATGATCAGCGACCGCGAATTGCTCGCGCGAGCGGAGGCGTGGCGACCGTATCGCGCGTACGCGACGATGCTGTTGTGGAGAAGCTTGTAGAGGCTGCGCGACGGAGTCACTTTGCTACCCTGTCAGCCATGCTCCGCTATACCTACGCCGGCACCCCCATCGGCTCGATCCTCATCGCCGGCGACGGAAACGCCATCGTCGAAACCTACTTCGCCGGCGCGGTGCCGAAGCCGGACTGGATTCGCGACGACGACGGATTGCGCGATGCCGCCGATCAGCTGCGCGCCTACTTCGCAGGGGACCGTCAGTCGTTCGATCTTCCACTCGCGCCGCGCGGAACCGAGTTTCAACTCGCGGTCTGGAACGCGCTGCAACGGATCCCCTACGGCCAGACCACGACCTACGCCACGATCGCCGAGCGCATCGGACGCCCCGCCGCGATCCGGGCCGTCGGAGCGGCCAACGGCGCCAACCCCATCCCGATCATCATCCCCTGCCACCGCGTCATCGGCACAAACGGTTCATTGACCGGCTTCGGCGGAGGCTTGGACGTCAAGCGGCAACTGCTCGCGCTGGAAGCACGGGTAGCCGGGCAGACGCTGTTCTGAACCCGATCATTGCTCGCGATAGGCGATCACGGTCTTTCCACGCACAGGAAGTGTGACCGTACCCACCTTCTGGTACGTATATATTTTTCCGCCCGGACGAGCGACATACAGATTGAATGTGCCGGGCGGAAGAAACTGCGGCAGGACGACGCTGCCATCGCGCGCGGTGCCGAGAAGCTGAAACATGTTGAGGCCGTTCAGATCACCGAGATCGTGTAGTGCGTCCTGCGGAATCAATTCACCGTCCGTCGGTGCGGCCATGACAAGAGCCGCCTTCGTCGGTGGCGCATTGCCCGGCAGCAGATAAACGACTCCACGTCCGGGCGGCAACAATGTCACAGTGTTCTCGCGGCCAGTCTCCAAGGTCGTGATGCCGAGGGCGTGACCGGGTGCGGCAATGTAGAACGTCGTGCCCGACTCCGGTTCGGAATCAAAGTGGAAGCGGCCCTCCCCATCACTGACGGCCCGGAAGTTGGCGGATGCGGCCATCTCATCGGCATACCCGCCGCTGATTTGCGCGCCGGGGACCGGCGTGCCGTTTGCGCTGACGACGCGCCCTGTGATGGTGCCGCTCCGTTCGAGAGCAACGGTCGATTCTGCCACGCTGCTGTTCAATGGAAGGTCGACCGTCCTGGCGCGATATCTCCGAGCCTGAATGTTCAGGTGGGCAACACCATCGGGAAAGCCATCGAAGACGAGGCGTCCGGCATCGTCGGTCTCGCTGAATCCCATCGTGGCGCCGCCACCGTTGAACTCCAGGCGGCGTTCAACCGTCGCCCGGATTGCCGCTCCGGTCGTTGCATCGACGATGCGGACCGAACCGCCGGACGCCGGCAGCTCGAAATCGGCGCGGTAGTCAGGCGCGGTCAGGGCGACGTTCTGATGAGCGAAGTATGGCGCTCGCCCAGGCCGGCTTGGTTCCAAAACCTCCAGCGAAAGCTCGCCCGACTGGTACGTCGTGAGCGCATACGCGCCCTGCGAATCGGCGGTAGCCGAGCCGAGAATCACTTTCGCGTCGTTCCGGTCGGCTAACTCTAGGAGCGCGCCGGCCACCCCTTCGCCGCGCCGCCTGACTGTGCCATGTACGTCGATCGGGACCGGAGCCAGCTCGACGACCGTCGTTTCCGTAGTGACTTCAACCTCGCGGTAAAACAGTTTGTGACCCGAGGAGCTCTCAATCGACAGGCGCTTGCGGCCGTAGGTCTGAAGCGGGAGCGTGATCATCCCCTCATGGAGGGGGACGCGACTCGACGAGATGAACTTGGGACGGGGATCCTCGTTCGCTTCGGCGAGCTCCAGACTCGCGCCGCGAAACTCCGATGCATCTTTAGGCAACGCAATCCGCGCCACGATTGCGGCCTGAGGCCGCAGGGCTATGTCTGTGAGCACGAGTGCCCGCGGCTCCTTCAGATCGACGCGCGGTGTTGCCGTTACTGCGAACCCGTCCGCGCGAACACGCCAACGGAGAGGAACGGGCGGAGGGCCGACGGATGAAAAGCTGACACGCCCGCGCGCGTCGGTCACCGCCGACCAGCGCCGGGCATAGATCAGTCTCGCCGCGTCGGAATTCGTAATACCGGGCGGATCCCAAGCCACGGATGCGCGCGCCACGGGCTGGCGGCGCCTCGAGTCGACAATGCGAAACGCGACGGTTGCAGTCGGCGTGCAAACGATGTCTCCAAGATCGGTTTGCTGTCCCGAAGCCATCACAATACCGGGCCGGATCCGGGATCCTGTTTTGTCGCCGAGAAGGGCGCCTTCGTAGACTCCTTCGGCAAGGCGCGTTTCGAATGCCCCATCGGGCGAAGGAGTCAGGCCGATCTCAGCAGCGGCTTTCGATCCAGCGCGAAGCACGATAAGAGAAATGTGCTCACTCGTAGCCGCGGCGGGCCGGCGCAGCGTGCCGCGAAGCACGCCCAACTCGTGCAGCAGTAGCGGGCGATGCTGATCGAGGTCAGCCGATGTATAGGTCGTAGGTTCGAATCTGCCCAGGCTGACGGTAAATGGCGGTATCAGATCGTCCGGTATAGAAACAACACCATTCTTGACTTCGAAGGAGCGCGTCGTCACGGCTGTGCGCAGGGCGATGGCCTTCACCGGCTGAGGAGGAGTGGTCAGAACTCGAATCTGGCGCTCAGAAGCAGACAGCGCCGGTGCGGCGATAAAGGCTACGAACACAACGAGAGCCCTGCGCATATCGGCTCGCCGATCAGTAGTACTGAATGATGCAATTGCCGTTCATGTCAGTCCACCAGCAGTTGTCGGCACCTCCGCCGTCACCACCACCCGGCCCGCCTCGGTCGCTCCAGTTGCATTCACCGAAGGTGCCCGAGGATGTGTCGCAATCTGTTGTGCCATTGAATGCGTCGATGACTTTTACTTTGCAGTTCTCCTCGTTGTAGCCGCCCATGAAGTTGTCACGGCAGAAACCCCAATGAGTAGGAGAGTAGCTGCACTTTGTGCATGCGAGTCCGAGTTGAGGCAACGTCACGATGAAGAGTGAAACCAAACTAATTACCAGCACGCGGCGGAGTTTGAACATGAGACCCTCCTTGATCGGGGCACGGTAATCGCGGTACGTATATACGTCAAGACATTTGTAAGACGCTTTTACGTGACAGGAGTAAGCCACTCGCTGGTCAAACGACCAGCCAAACAAGCGATCTCGGGATCCGCTGCAATAGCTGCTTAGTTAGTCCGCCGCGACGCTCCCGCCGAAGCTGATGATGTTGCCGTCGGGATCTTCGATGTAGAAGTCTTTAGTACCCCAGTCGGTGGCAGCGAGCGGTTTGTGGATCGTTACGCCGCTCGCAACGCACTGCTCGTAGAAAGCTTCGATGCCGTTGACGCCCGCGGCGGCGTCGAGGTGCTCGTTGTCGCGACGGTATTGTCGATGCGCTTCGTTCTTCGGCGCTTCCTTCAGGTGGAGCTCCAGTCCATCCAGATGGCCGATGGCGTAGAAACCGCCCCACGGCTCGCCGAATGTGAAACCGATCCTCTGGTAATACGCCATCGAGCGATCGAGGTCATTGACGAGCAATTGTGGAGCGAGCGACGTGAGGGTCATCGAAAGCCTCGATTTATCCCCTGATTATCCAACCACCACCCAGACAGAGATCGCCATTGTAGAAGACCACCGCCTGTCCCGGCGCCACCGCGCGCAGCTTCTGCGCGAACTGTACGCGGGCGCGGTTGTCAGGCAGCGGCGTCACCGTCGCGGCGACGTCGGCGGAGCGGGAGCGGACGCGGGCCTGGATCTCGATCGGGCCGGATGGCGCTTCGCCGATCCAGTGCACGCGCTCGGCGATCAGCTCGTCGCGCTCGAGGTCAGTTGCTTCGCCGACCACCACCCGCTTCGTGAACGGATTGACGTCGACGACGTACATCCGCTCCGCGGTGCCGCCGATGTCGAGGCCGCGGCGCTGCCCGATGGTGAAGTGGTAGTAACCATCATGCGTGCCGACCACGTTTCCCTTTACATCGACGATCTCGCCGGCGCCCTCGGCCGGCGTGATCCCGGCCTCGCGCTCGACGATGGCGGCGTAGCTGTCTTTCTGCGGGACGAAGCAGATCTCGTACGACTCCTTCTTCCTCGCCACATTCAAGCCCGCTTCCTCCGCCACATCCCGCACCTCGGGCTTAGTCATCTCGCCGAGGGGGAAGAGGGCGCCGGAAAGCTGCTCCTGGGTCAGCTCGAAGAGGAAGTACGACTGATCCTTGGCCAGGTGCAGCGCCTTGCGCAGCTCGAAGCGGCCGGCGGCGTCGCGGGTGATGCGGGCGTAGTGGCCGGTGGCGATCTTCTCCGCCCCGATGGCGCGGGCCTTCTCGTGAAAAAGGTCGAACTTCACGTGGGTGTTGCAAAGCACGCAGGGGCTGGGGGTGAGTCCGCTCAGGTACGATTGCACGAACGGCGTGATCACCTTCTCGTGAAAATTCTTCTCGAGGTTGAGCGTGAAATGAGGGATCTCCAGCTTCCAGGCCACGCGGCGGGCATCGGCAAGATCGTCGATGGTGCAGCATCCGCCGTACGTCGTATCGGCATTGGTGAGGTTGTCGTACATCTGCATGGACAGACCGACCACCTCATGTCCGGCGGACTTGAGAATGTACGCGGCGGTCGAGGAATCGACCCCGCCCGACATGGCTACGGCGACTTTCACGGCCCTGCCAGAAGCAGCCGCCGGGAGCGTGAAATTCCGAAAAGGCACCCGTTGTGCATGCGAGGGTTCCGTGGTCCAAACCGGTGAAGAAGTAACGAATCGTCCCTATTGCGTGCTGGTCGTCGATGATGATCCTGCCATCCGTCGGATGATCGTGGCCGCGCTCAAGCGCGACGGCTATGTTTTCCATGAAGCACCGAACGGGAAGGAAGCGCTCGACCTGATGCGCCGCGAGCATCCGAACGTGGTGGTGCTCGATCTGATGATGCCCGTTCTCTCGGGATGGGACGTGCTGCAGGCCCGCGAGCTCGAGCCGGACCTGAGGAAGATCCCGGTGATCATCATCAGCGCCAATCGCGCCCCCGAGGTAGCCACGGCAGTGGATAAGGGGATCTGCGCATTCCTGCCGAAACCGTTCGACATCGGCGCGCTGAGCGCGCTCGTGCGCAGCTGCCTGCCGCTGAACAGCCCGGCGCGCACGGCCATCCCGCCACCGGGAGATGAGGCGAAAGCGCCGGTTTGCTGAGCAGGTTGCGATGCTTCTGGCCGCGTTAGCGGCAGAAAGAGGGTAGCGAGGGGTTGCGAGCGTTTTTTGCGAGCACCCCCTCGTGTGCGCGATCTCGGATTCGTGCCGCGTCAGCGGCTCGAGAAGTGTCGCGCTGGTTCCAGTGCCGCTAACGCGGCACGAGATTGTGACCCTCGTTACGAGGGTGCTCGCAAAAAGCGCTTCGCACCCCTCGCTACCCTCTCCTTGCCGCTAACGCGGCGGTTTGGGGGCGGACTGGCTTCCTGAGACGAAGCGGCATCGCCATTCGGCTACTATTCATCCCCATGTGGGTTTGCATTGTCATGGGTAGTGATTCGGATGCCGAGGTCATGGGGCAGGCTTGTGCGGCGCTCGATGAGGTTGGGGTCGCGTACGAAATGAAAGTCGCGTCCGCGCACCGGAGTCCGGAGCGGACCAGGCAGGTCATCACCGAGGCGGAGCGCGACGGCGCGGCGGTGTTCATTGCCGGCGCGGGGATGGCGGCGCATCTGCCTGGCGTCGTGGCTTCATTCACAACGAAGCCGGTCATCGGCGTGCCGCTTGCCGGCGGCGCGCTGCAGGGGATCGACGCGTTGTATGCCGTGGTGCAGATGCCGCCCGGGATTCCGGTGGCAACCGTTGCCGTCGGCGGCGCGCGCAATGCCGGCATTCTGGCGGCGCAGATCATCGCCCTGTCCGATGCCTCGCTGGCCGCGCGGCTGCGCGAGCAACGCGTATCGATGGCGGAGGCGGTGGCGCAGAAGTCGAAGAAAGTCGAACGGTCGACGAGGAATCGGTAGATTCGCGATTCGTAGATTAGTGGATTAGAACCCGTAGCGGAGGTGTGCCCTACTAATCGACTAATCCACTAATCTACTAATCCACTGATTCTCATGTCCCACGATCACCATCACCACACCGGCACCGTTTCCCGCAAGCTGGTCGTTGCATCGATCGCTACGGCCGTGTTCGTGGCGGTCGAGATCGTGGTGGGCATTCGGGCCAACTCGCTGGCGCTGGTGGGCGACGCGCTGCACAACATCACCGACACGCTGGCGCTTCTGCTGGCGCTGTTCGCGGTGCGGTTGGAACGGCGGCCGGCCACGACCGCGAAATCGTATGGATGGCATCGCGCCGGCGTGCTGGCGGCGTTCATCAACTCCGGCACGCTGGCAGCGTTCACGATCTTTCTTTTCGTCGAGGCGGCGCAGCGGCTGCGCGCTCCCGCGGTGGTCAACAGCACGGCCATGCTCTTCACCGCCGCGGCGGCGCTTCTGCTCAACGGCACGATCACGCTCTGGCTTCGGGGCCACGGCCACGATCTCAACATCCGCAGCGCCGTGCTGCACATGCTCGGCGATGCGCTGGCCTCGGCGGGCATCATCGCCGCGGCGCTGCTGATACGCAGCACCGGCGCGCTGTTCTGGGATCCCGCGGTCTCGATCGTCATCGGCGTGCTGATTCTGTGGAGCAGCTGGGGGATTCTGCGCGAGGCCATCAACCTGCTGCTCGAAGGGACGCCATCCGGCATCGACCCCGACGAGGTGACGCGCGCGATCGCGGCCCTCGACGGCGTCGACGGCATACACCATCTCCACATCTGGGCGCTCGGCGCCTCCCGCCCGGCGCTGTCGTGTCATCTGATGGTGGGCGACATCCCGGTTCGATCGACCGGCAATCTGCTGGCGCAGGTCAACGAGCTGCTGGAGCACGAGTACGGCATCGCGCATACGACGATCCAGTTCGAATTCGCCAGCTGTGATGCGGATGATCCGTATTGCGTGCCGTACGGAGAAACTTAGCCCTGGGAGCGCAGGCGTCCCGCCTGCAGTCAACCAGGATCTGGCCAAGAACGGCGGGCGGGACGCCCGCGCTCCCAGGGCTATTCCGTCAACGGCCCCTCCGCCCGCCCTTCGATGAACTGGCAGACGATCGGGTTCTTCGATTGCTGGAACTCTTCGGGTGTCCCCTCTTCGACGATGCGGCCCTGGTAGAGCATGGCCACGCGGTCGGCGATCTTGAAGGCTACTTTCATATCGTGCGTGATGGTGACCGTGGTGCTGTTCAACGTCTGGTCCATTTCCACGATCAGTCCGGCGATGACGTCGCTGATCACCGGATCGAGGCCGGTAGTCGGCTCATCGAACAGCAGGATCTCGGGTTTGAGCGAGATCGCCCGGGCGAATCCGACGCGGCGGCGCATGCCGCCGGAGAGCTCGGACGGCCGCTTCGAAGCGACGCCTTCGAGATGGACCATATCCAGGCATTCATCGACACGCGCCCGGATCTGCTCCTCGCTGAACTTCGTATGGCGCCGCAGCGGGAAGGCGATGTTCTCGAAGACGGACATCGAATCGAAGAGCGCCCCCTCCTGAAACGACATCCCGAACTTGCGGCGGAAGCGATTCAATTCGACCTCTTTCATCTGGCCGATGTCCTGCCCGTCGATGACCACCTCGCCGCGATCGGGCTTCATCAATCCGATGATGTGCTTGAGGGTCACACTCTTGCCGACGCCCGATCCTCCGACGATCACCAGCGCCTCGCCGCGCGCGACGTCGATGGACATGTCATCGAGCACTTTTCTCCCGCCGAGCGTTTTGTCGACGTGGCGGAGGGAGATCATGGGGGTGTCGGTTGCCATAGTCTCAAAACAGCAGCTTCGTCAAAAAGAAATCGGTCAACAGCACGATCAGCGACGCGCTCACGACCGCGGCGGTCGTTGCGCGCCCTACTCCTTCCGCGCCGCCGCTGGTGTAGTAGCCGCGGACGCAACCGGTGAGCGTCAGGATCAGTCCGAAAACGGCGGACTTGATCAAGCCGCTCCAGATGTCGTTCATGTGCAGGAACTGAAAGGTGTTCTGCGAATACACCACCGGATTCGCTCCCATCATCTTCACGCCGACGAGGTAGCCGCCGCCGACGCCGAGGGCATCGCCGAGGATGGTGAGGAGGGGGACCATCACCGTGCCGGCGATCACGCGCGGGACGAAGAGATACTGAACGGGATCGGTGGCCAGCGCCTGGAGCGCATCGAGTTGCTCGGTGACGCGCATCGTTCCGATCTCGGCCGCCATCGACGAGCCGACTCGTCCCGTCACCATCAGCGCCACCAGCACCGGCGAGAGCTCGCGCAGCATCGCCAGCGCCACCACGCTGCCGACGAAATTCTCCGCGTGCACGCGATGGAAGCCGTTGTACGTCTGCAGCGCCATCACCATCCCGGTGAACATCGTCGTCAGGAAAACCACCGGGATGGAGTCGACGCCGACGCGCACCATCTGCCGCAGCCACTCGCGCCCTTCGAACGGCGGGCGGAAGGCCCAGAGGATGGTGCGCCACAGCATCCGGAACCAGAGGCCGGTCTCTTCGAAGAGGCGGAGAAAAACGCGGCCGATCCGTTCCAGCAGGCTCATTCGGCGAACCGGGAGCGTACTCGAATCGTGCCACCGTCGCGATAAACCCGCGGCACGCGCGCGCTGATCCGGCAAAACACTTCGTACGAGATGGTCTGCGACCTCGCCCCCAACTCCTCGGCGGAAAGGCCGTCGCCGAGGAGCACGACCTCGTCGCCGGGGGCAGCATTGGGGATGTCGGTGACGTCGATCGTGACCAGATCCATCGACACGCGGCCGACCACCGGCGCGCGCCGGCCGCGAACGAGAACCTCGCCATTGTTCGACTGCAGCCGGCTGTAGCCGTCGGCGTAGCCGACCGGCAGCGTGGCGATGCGGCTGGGGCGTTTCGTGTGAAACGTCGTTCCGTAGCCGACGGCGTGACCGGCCGGCAGTTCCTTGAGCCGCATGATCTCCGTGCGCCAGCGCATCAGCGGCTCGATTATGCCGGCCGAGGTCTCGATCCGGCTCGGTCCGTAAAGCGCCAGGCCGACGCGCGCAAAATCGCCGGGCCGCACCAGGCCGCGCAGCGTGGCCGCGGAGTTAGCGAAGTGATGGCGCGGCGCGTCGATGCCGTGATCGTGAAGAGTAGCCAGCAGCCGGTCGTAGTTGGCGATCTGCATCTCCGTGAACGGATCGGTCGCATCATCCGCGTTCGCAAAGTGCGTGTAGATGCCGTCGAGTTTCAGCCGCGGCGTAGCGCGGATCATCTCCATCACACGCGGCAGCTCGCTTTCGACCACGCCCATCCGTCCCATGCCGGTATCGAGCTTGAGATGGATGTTGACGTCGCGCTCGCGAGCGACGGCGCAGACAAGTTCGAGTTCCTCGGGACCGACGACGCCGAGGGCGATCCCGTTGTCGAGGGCGATCGGGATCTGATCGAGTTGCAGCGGACCGAGAACCAGCAGCGGCAGCGTGATGCCGGCGCGGCGCAGCTCGAGCGCTTCTTCGAGCAACGCCAGCGCGATCATGGCTACGCGTTCGGGCGTGCATCGCCTGGCCAGCTCCACCGCGCCGTGACCGCCGCCGTCGGCTTTCAGTACGGGAACGAGTCGGGCACCGGGTGGAAGTAGTCGCGCAATGACGTCGAGGTTGTTGTCGAATCGCCCGAGGTCGACTTCGGCGTAGGTCGGGCGAGACTCACGAAGAATAGACATGCACATCCTGCCCGTTCACAGCGCGCGCCCGGTCCGAGGCCAGGAAGCAGATGACCTCGGCGACCTCCTCGGCCGTCATCGCCGCCGGCGCGCCGCCGCTGGCCGCAGCCCACATCGCGGTGTCGACCGAGCCCGGACTGACGCTGTTGACGCGAATCCCGAACTGCTTGACCTCCACCGCCAGCGCCTCGGTCATCGAGATCACCGCCGCCTTGCTGGCGCAGTACGAGACCCAGCCAGGAAACTTCTCCGGCCCGAGGACGCCGGAGATCGAGGCGACGTTGACGATGGCGCCGCTGCGTCGGGCGATCATCGCCGGCAGCGCGCGCCGCGTGGCCAGATAGGTGCCGCGCACGTTGACGGCGAACATGCGATCCCAGTCCTCCGGCATGACATCGGCCAGCGGCTTGGGATCGATCATCCCCGCGCAATTGACCAGGATGTCGCAGTCGCCAAGCCGCGATTCGGTCTCCGCGAACAGCCGCTCGATGGCTTCGGGATCGCTGACATCGCCATCGACCGCAAGCATTTTTCCAAGCGGGTTCGCGGACGCGGTGCGAGCAAACATCGCCACGAGTGCGCCGCGCAACGCCAGCATCTCCGCCGTTGCACGGCCGATTCCGGACGACGCTCCCGTCACGATGGCAACGCGGCCTGCCAATTCTTGGGGCGGCATATAATCCGGCGCAGGCTACCCCAAACCGTAGAGATTGAGGAGAGCATATGAATCCGGAAGTGAACAACTGGCTGCAGCTCATTTTTCGATGGGGTCATGTCGTCGCCGGCGTGATGTGGATCGGACACCTCTGGTTCTTCAACTTCGTCAACGGGCCGTTCGCCGGCAAGTTGGACGGGCCGGCCAAGAAGGTGGTCGTGCCGGAGCTCATGCCGCGCGCGCTCTTCTGGTTCCGCTGGGGCGCGGCGTGGACGTGGATCACCGGCTTCCTGCTCCTCGGCCTGGTCTACTACCAGACCAAGACCGTGCTCTTCGATCAGGACCACGTCGGTAATCCGTGGCTCTGGCTTGCCGTCGTACTGATCGCGCTGGCCGTCGGCTTCGTGATCTACAACCTCATCCTGAAAAAGGTGGCCAACGTCACCGTGGCAAGCGCGATCAATCTGGTCCTCTTTGTCGCCGTTTACTGCTTGCTCGAGTGCGTCGGCCACTTCAGCGGCCGCGCGCTCTACATCCACTCCGGCGGCATCTTCGGGACGATGATGGCCCTCAACGTCTGGATGGTGATCTGGCCGTACCAGCAGAAGATCATCCGCGGCGTCAAAGACGGCAACCCCGCCGACGCCGAAACGGTGCGCCAGGCCGGCCTGCGCTCGCGCCAGAACACGTACATGTCGGTCCCGCTGATCTTCCTCATGATCAGCAACCACTACCCGACGGTCTACGGTGCCGACCCCTTGATCCGAGACGGCATCCTCGCCGCCGTGATCATCCTCGGCTTCCTCTTCGTCCGCTGGATGTACGCAAAGGCGGCGAAGGTGCAGGGATTCTGATAACGCGGCTTGCGAGACCGCGAAATGCGCCTCCTCCAGATCGACGCCTTCACAAGCGAGCCGTTCAAGGGCAATCCCGCCGCCGTCTGCTTCATGGACGGCGCGCGGGATGATCGCTGGATGGCCAATGTCGCGGCGGAGATGAACCTGGCCGAGACGGCCTTCCTCACGAAGCAGGACGACGGTTGGGGCCTGCGCTGGTTCACGCCGGCGGTGGAAGTCGATCTCTGCGGCCACGCCACGCTGGCCTCGGCACACGCAATCTGGAGCGAGAACATCAGCGGCGATGACGTGCTGCGATTTCACACCCTCAGCGGCGTGCTGACGGCGAAACGCGACGGCGATTTCATCGAGCTCGATTTCCCCGCCAAGCGCGAAGAGCTCATCGCTGCTCCCGCCGGCCTGCTGGACGCCCTCGGCACGACAGACGCGACCTACGTCGGGCGCAATCAGTTCGACTACATCGTCGAGCTGCCGTCGGAAGCGGAGGTTCGCGCGCTGAAGCCCGATCACTCGGTGCTGCGCCAGCTGCCGGTGCGCGGCATCATCGTCACCAGTCGCGGCAGCGGTGCTTATGACTTCATCTCCCGCTTCTTCGCTCCCGGCTCCGGCATCGACGAAGATCCGGTGACCGGCTCGTCGCATTGCTGTCTCACTCCCTACTGGTCGCAACGCCTCGGCAAGACGGAGATGAACGCCTACCAGGCCTCGCCGCGCGGCGGCGCCATCCGCGTCCGTCTCGACGGCGATCGCGTCAAGCTGGCCGGCCGCGCCGTGACGGTGCTCCGCGGCGAGCTGCTCGTGTGATCACGATCGCGCCCGCGGAGGATCTGTCGATCGTCCGCGAGCTGATCACCAATACGCCAACTCCCTCGGCGTCGATCTTTCGTTCCAGGATCTCGATCACGAGCTGGCCACGCTGGGTAACTTTTACGAAGTGATCCTTGTCGCGCGTGAAGATCGTGTGGCCGGCTGTGTTGCTCTCCGCCGCATCGATGAAACGATCTGCGAGATGAAGCGCCTCTACGTCCGCCCCTCCTTTCGCGGCCATGACCTCGGACGAAAACTCGCGGAGCGGATCATCGACGAGGGCCGGCAACGTGGTTACCAGCGCATGCGACTCGACACACTGCCGACGATGACCGCGGCCATCCCGTTGTACCGGTCGCTCGGGTTCGTCGAGATCGAGCCGTATCGGTTCAATCCAGTCGCCGGAACTCGCTTCATGGAACTGACCTTTTGATCACGCGGAGGCGCGGAGACGCGGAGGGAGTGGTTTTTCTCCGCGCCTCCGCGTCTCCGCGTGAATAGAATCCCCCAAATGAACCGCCGCAAATTCATCGGTGCCTCCGCCGCCCTCACCGCGCTCTGGAGAACTCCCTCTCTCTTCGCCCAAAAAGAGCAGGACGCGCCACTGCCGCCTTCCATCGCCGCGCTGACTTCGATGCGCGATCAGGCGAAGTCGATCACCAATGAGGAACGCCGTGCGCGCATCGAGAAGGCCAGAAAGCTCATGGCCGAGCACAAGGTCGGCGCGCTCGTCCTCACCGGCGGAACTTCCCTTGTCTACTTCGCCGGCATGCGTTGGGGCGGCGGCGAGCGGCTCTTCGCCTGCGTCATCCCGGTCAAGGGCGAGCCGTTCTTCGTCTGTCCGGCGTTCGAAGAGGATCGCGCCCGCGAGCAGATCGCCCTCGGGCCGTTCGGTCCCGATCACGCCGACGTCCGCACCTGGAATGAAGATGAAAGTCCCTACGCGCTGGTCGCCCATGGACTGAAGGATCGCGGCCTCGGCACCGCATCGATCGGCATCGAAGAGACAACGAAGCTCGTCTGGAGCGACGGCATCGCTTCCGCCGCGCCGCACGCCAAAGTCATCCTCGGCACGGCCATCACCGCCGGCTGCCGCATGATCAAAGATGCGCACGAACTGGCGTTGATGCAGCTGGCCAACACCGCCACGCTGAAGGTTTACAACGCCGTCTACCAAGCCATCCAGCCGGGCATGACCCAGCGCCAGGTTTCCGATCTGATCTCGCTCGCCTATCGCCGCATCGGATTTCCGGGCGAGGCCAGCGTTCAGACCGGGCCATACACCGCGCTCCCGCACGGCTCGTCGACACCGCAGACGATCAGCGAAGGCACCATCATCATGATCGACGACGGCTGCACCGTCGAAGGCTACCAATCCGACATCACCCGCACCTTCGTTCTCGGCAAGGCGACGGACAAGATGAACAAAGTCTTCGACATCGTCCGCCGCGCGCAAAACGCGGCGTTGAAGGCGGCCAAGCCCGGCGCGCCGCTCGAATCGATCGACGCCGCCGCACGCGACGTGATCGTCAGCTCCGGCTACGGCCCCGGCTTCAAGTACTTCTCCCACCGCCTCGGACACGGCATCGGCATGGACGGACACGAGTGGCCGTACCTGGTGAAAAACAACATGTTCGGGTGGGCCAAGTCGCTTCGCGCGCAGCCGGGCATGTGCTTCAGCAACGAGCCGGGCGTCTACATCCGCGGCGAATTCGGCGTGCGGCTCGAAGACGACATGTACATCACCGACGACGGCGCGAAGCTCTTCACGCCGCAGTCGGAGTCGCTGGAGAAGCCGTTCTGACCACCATCCGCGAGATGCTCGAGGCGATCGAGCGCGACACGCTCGTTCCGCGCGCGGCATTGAGCGCGGAAACGCGCGGCCGCGATCGCGAGGAGGCGGAGGATGATCTTCGTCCGTCGTATCAGCGCGATCGCGATCGCATCATCCACTGCAAGGCTTTCCGGCGGCTGAAGCATAAGACGCAGGTCTTTCTCGCGCCCGAGGGAGATCACTACCGGACGCGGCTGACGCACGTGCTCGAGGTGACGCAGATCGCGCGGACGATCGCGAAATCGCTGCGCCTCAACGAAGTGCTCACCGAGGCCATCGGCCTCGGCCACGACCTCGGGCACTCCGCATTCGGCCACGCCGGAGAAGCGGCGCTGAACAAGCTGGTCAAAGGCGGCTTCGATCACTATCGGCAGTCGGTGCGCGTCGTCGAAGTGCTGGAGAACGACGGCCGCGGACTGAACCTCACCATCGAAGTGCGCGACGGCATCCTCAAACATTCGAAGGGCGAGAAAGGCGAGCTGCTGCGGCGCCGGCCGAAATCGCGCGCGCTCACGCTGGAAGGCGACATCGTGCGCATCTCCGACATCATCGCCTACGTGAACCATGACATCGACGACGGCATCCGCGCCGGTGTGCTGACTGAGGACGACATCCCGAAAGAGATCCGCAAGGCGCTCGGAAATCGCGGCGGCCAGCGCATCGACCGGATGGTGCGCGACGTCATCGAATCGACGCTGGGTTCTGAATATGCCCAGATCTCCATGTCCGCCGAGGTGCTCGAAGCGCTGGAAGAGCTGCGGACGTACATGTTCCAGAACATGTACCTGACGCCGACGGTGCGCGGCGAATTCGTGAAGGCGCAGCGGACGCTGACGGCGCTGTTCGAGCACGTTGTGGCAAATCCGGATGAGTTTCTCTCGGTGGACAGTGCTGAGCCGGTCGAGCGCCTGGCCATCGATTTCATCGCCGGCATGACCGACCGCTACGCCATCAACCTGTACGAACGCCTCTTCGTCCCGCGAGCGTGGGTTTGAATCCGCGCGCCGTCATCTTCGACATGGACGGCCTGCTGCTCGACAGCGAGCCGCTCTACCGCGTGACCTGGCAGACCGCGGCCGCGGAGCTGGGCTGCCCGATCGACGACGAGTTCTACGCGCAATTCGTCGGCCGCGGCAATGAGGAATCCGAGCGCCTCTTGCAAGAACGATTCGGCGATGCTTTACCGCTCAATGAGTTTTGCCTGCGCTGGCGCCGCGATTTTGACGAGCGCCTCGACCGCGCGCCGCTCGCGCGAAAGCCAGGCGCCATCGAGCTGCTCGATTTTCTCGACGCGGCCGCGATCCCGAAAGCGCTGGCAACGTCCTCACCTCGATCGATCGCCCTTCGCTGCCTCGGCGATCTGGCGACACGCTTTGCCGCGCTTGCATTCGGCGACGAGGTCGCCCACTCGAAACCATCGCCCGATCTCTTTCTTCTCACGGCGCAGCGACTCGGCATCGCGCCATCGCAATGCCTCGTGCTCGAGGATTCCGCGGCCGGCGTCCGCGCCGCCCGCGCCGCGGGGATGGAAGTGATCATGGTCCCCGATCTGATCGAGCCATCGGAGGAGATTGCGAAGATGACGCTTCAGGTGTGCCAGTCGCTGAACGACATCCCTGTCATCATCGCAAAATGAAACGCCCCGCGTCGCGGGGCGTTTTGCACGATGCGCGAGAAAGCGACTAGCGCTTCTTGCCGCGCTTCGTGTTGACCGCTTCGCGGAGGTCCTTGCCTGCCTTGAAACGGACGTTCTTCGACGCCGGAATGGTGATCTTTTCGTTCGTGCGGGGATTGCGGCCCTCGCGCGCCTTCCGCTGCGACACCGAGAAGCTGCCCAGTCCCGGAATGGCGCAGCGCTCGCCGCTCTGACAAGCGCTCGAAATGTAGCCTACGAACGCGTCGAACGCGGCCGCCGCTTCCTTCTTGGAAATGCCCGCCTGTTCGGCGATTTCACTGATGACGTCACCCTTGCCTGCCATAGACGATCTCCTCTTCGTGATGCGTGAAAAACCCTGATGTTTTCTAGGTTTTTCGCAATCTATGAGAACGAAGTTGGTTTGTCAACGCGATCCGCCGGCGACATTTTTTTCTTGCGCGCGCGGCAGATTTTCGGCTCCATTCCGGCGCAAAAATCGAAGCCGGTCGAGGTATCCGCGCACCACCGAAACGACCTGCGCGTGGCTCCAGGAGAACGGCGAAACCGATAGCGGCGCGCCGGTATGCGGATGCACCTGCTCCGGCAGCACCAGCGACGGCCGCGCCTTGGCGCGGACCCATCGCAGAAGATCGAGCGCCGACTGCAATTCGGCGATCGAAGTCGCGCGGGCCACGGCATGCTCGGCAAGCCAGAGCGTGCAGATCAGCCACGGATTTCCCGGCACCGGATCGTCCTCGGCCACCTTGCTCTGGTAGCGGTCGTTTGCGTAACGCGCAACGCCGCCGATCTCGGTCTGCACCCACAGCGACTCGCGGATGGCGCGCATCGTCCCTTCCACCATGGCCGTGTCGGGCGCAAATGCGCCGAGGAAGAAGGTCGCGAAGGTCGAAGCATCAACTGTGCGATCAAGCTCGAGCACGCTTCCGTTCAACGTCAACCCGCGCGCGAAACGGCTCTCATCGTCCAGCCAGAGATGGCGAACCATGGCATCGCGGATCTCCGCCGCCACCTGCAGATACTGCGCGCGGCGCTCCTGCTCGTTGAAGAGATTGGCCAGTTTCGCCGCCGCCTCCATCGCCGCGCAGACCGCCGATGCGGTGAAGGTGAAGACGCCCTGCCGCTCTTCCCATATGTCGAACGACGGCAGCGGCAGATGCGTCTCCGGATCGCGGAAGCGGGCCATGAAATCGGCAGGCTGCACGACAAGCCGCTTGTAGACGCCGCGGATGAATTCGAGATCGCGTGTGCGGTCCCAGTGACGCGCCAGGAGCCAGACCACCAGCGCAGTGGCGTCTTCCTGAATCGGCAGCTGCTTCTTGCCGTCGCGCACCCACGGATTCCACGACGAGGCCACCGAACCGTCGGGGGCGTACTTGTGTAAAAAGTAACCATCGTTACTGATGGTCTTGTGCGCGAACTGCAGGAATCGCCGCGCGATCTGATGGAAACCGGCCCGGTCCATGGCGTCGGCGACGAACGACCCGTCGCGCGGCCAGACGTAGGCGTAGTGGTCGTTGTGTCCGACTTCGATGTCGGAGTCGGCGGCGGCGACGATTCCCCCATCGCGATCACAGTGCGTCTGCACGACCAGCAGCGATCTCCGATACAGATCGAGAATCTCCTCGGGGAGATCGCTCAGATCCTCGTTCGATTTGTTGACCCAGGTGTACCAGAGCGAGGCCGTGCGGGCGATGATCCGCGCGGGCGTTTCCTCGCGCACGTATTGATCGAGCTTGCGCACCTCGCCGTAGCGCGCGCCGGCGCAGATCCAGTAGAAGGCGGTCTGGCTGCCGAGCGGCTCGAGATCGACCGGCAGCGCGATGGTGGAATCGACGGCTCCCTGCTGGATGGCGTTCATCGACAGCGCCCCATCCTCGGCGTCGCGCCACGTCCCTTCGTTGTCGTCGACGCCCGCGCGCCCGCACGAATACTCGCTGATGCCGGTACCGGCCTCGGTGGCGCCGCTGACGAGGAAGTAGCGCTTGGCCTTGTAGTGAATGATGCTGGACGAGTCGGGATCGAACATGGCCGTATCGGCGTTCGGGCTGCCGTACAGCTCGAAGCCGTGATGAAAGAAGAGCTTCACCTTCCGCGGCTCGCTGCGCAGGTTGCGCACCACGATTTTGCGCACGTAGACATTGGCCTCGGAATCGATGGCGTCGTAGCAGCGTAGGCGGATGCCGAGGGTTTCGTTCACGCAGCTGACGTCGGTGACGTTGGTCTCGCGGAGATAGGTGAGCGTGCGCTGCCACTGCTCGCTCCAGACCCACGAAAACTCCCCATCCGCGGAGACGCCGAACCGGAACCGCTCGCCGGCGTGATTCTCCAGTCCGACATGCGGAAAGTAGACGTCGGCGAGCCGGTAGGCGGCATCAAAGCCGATGACGAGTGAGCCGTTGCCGATGAGAAGGTCGCGAGCCAATGGGAGGGGAAGTTTATCGCTTGTCATCCTGAAGCCGCGAAGCGCGCGGCTGAAGGTGCGTTGAATCCATTCGATGCCATGGTTTCAACGCAGAAACCGTAGTTTGAGATCCTTCGCTTGACGCTCAGGATGACAAATAAGGATCTGCGCCGTAAACCCGTCTGCACCCGACTCCGGCGTCAAACGAAGTACGCCGTTCTCCACCCACTTCGCCACGTTTGCGTTCACCAGCGTCGCCACATCGCCGCGGACGAAGTCATTGCGCGTGCGGAGGACATCGTCGACGACGGCGTCGTTCTCCTCCGGCTCCAGCGAGCAGGTCGAGTAGATGACGGTTTCGGAGGCGAGATCGAGTGCGGAGGTCAGCAACTCCCGCTGCAGCGACGCGAATGATGCCAGATCAGCTTCCGCCAATCGCCACTTCAGCTCCGGGTTCTTGCGAATCGTGCCGGTGGCGCTGCACGGCGCGTCGAGCAGCACGACGCGGAACCGGCGCGCGAAGGGCGGCTGACGGCCGTCGCTGACGACGATCGCGTCCGACCGGCCGATGAGTGGGCGTAATCGAGTGATGGAGATGTCGTTGCTGACCACGTTCGCACCCCGCGCGCGCATCACCAGCGATTTGCCGCCAGGCGCGGCGGCAAGATCGAGCACATCGTCACCAGCCGCGGCAGCGATATCGGCGATGACGCCGCTTCCTTCATCGAGCACGATGCCGCCGGCGTCCGCGCTCGAGCCGGTCAATTTCCACATGCCCGGCACAAGTTCCGAGGCGGTTGCATCGGCAGGCGGCGAGTCGGTCATCACGTCAGGAAACGACAGCTCCTGATTCGCCTCAGCGATCTTCGCCGCGCGCGCGGCACCGTACCTGCGCGTCCAGCGATCGATCAGCCATTGCGGATGCGCGGTGCGTGTGGCGAGATCGTTTGGCTCCGGCGCGCCTTTCGAAATCCGCCGCAGGATGGCGTTGACGAATCCACGCGCACGAAGCGGCGCGAGCTGCACGGTCTCCCCGACCGCGGCGTGCGGCGCGACGTGGAGAAACAGCAGTTGCAGAGCGCCGAGGCGGAGGATGTCGCGGATCTCCGGCTCGATGGCGCCTTTTGCGAATGCATCGATCACGAAATCGAGCCGCGAGCGCCAGCGAAGCACGCCGAGGACGAGGGTGCGGACAAAGCCGGAGTCGTTGGCGAGAAGGAGCGATGCATACGCCGACTCGCGCTCGATACGGCGGAGAAGATCGAGGGCGCGCCGGCGTTCGTTCATAAACGGCTCAAGCCGCGCAACAGGTCCGCTGCCGCGACCTTCGGTTTCCCCGGCCGCTGCACGGTGATCAGCCGCAGTGCGCCGTCGCCGGTGGCTACGATCACGCCGTTCTCATCAGCCGAGAGCATCGCTCCCGGCTCGCCGCGGCCGGCGGCCGGCGCGATGTCGATCAGTTTCAACTCTGCGGCGGAAACGCCCGGCCAGGGATCGAAGGCGCGGAACTTGTTGTAGATCGATGCCGTCGAGTCGCTCCACTGAATCGCCCCTTCGCTCTTCTCGATCTTCGGCGCGTACGTTGCCGCGGCGTGATCCTGCGGTGTCTCGGCGGGCCACGTCGCCAGCGCGCGCAGAAGAGCGCCGGCGCCGAGACGCGAGAGGCGGGCGGCAAGGGATGAGGTTCGTTCGTCGGGACCGATTTCCGTCGTCTCCACGGCCAGCATCGGCCCGTGATCGAGCTCTTCGTCGATGCGCATGATCGTCACGCCGGTGACGGTTTCGCCGTGCTCGATGGCGCGCTGGATCGGCGCGGCGCCGCGATACTTCGGGAGGATCGAGGCATGGACGTTGAGAAAGCCGCGCGGCGGAATGGCCAGCAGGTTCGCCGGCAGAATCTTTCCGTAGGCGACGACGATGCCGGCATCGGCGCGCAGCGCGGCGATCGATTCGAGAAACTCGGGGCTGCGAATCTTCGGCGGCTGCGCCAGCGGCAGGCCGAGCTCGCGGGCCTTCACCGCCACCGCCGGCGCCTGCATCTTCATCCCACGGCCGGCCGGTTTGTCGGGCTGGGCGACGACCAGGGCGATGTCGTGCGCGCGCGCCAGCGCGTCCAGGGTTGGGACGGCGAAAGCGGGAGTACCGAAGAAAATCAGGCGCAAGAGGCGCGATTGTAGCCCTGGGAGCGCGGACGTCTCGTCCGCCGTTCTTGGCAGCATCCTGCTCGACTGCGGGCGGGACGCCCGCGGTCCCAGGAAACTACGTATGCGTCGCCGTCGTCACCGGCGCTTGGTTCTTAAGCTTCTCCGTCGGCGGATTTGGCGAATCGGGCTGCCGTGTGATGTTGACTCCCTCCACGCCTTTGCTCGGCTGCGGCGCGGCGCCGCGCATTCCGTTTGCCGTGGGGGTCTGCGCGGATGACGTCGGCGGGTGCGTCATCGCCGGCGGGGCGTTCTGGTAATCGCGCGGCGTTTTTTCGCCGCGGCAGGCGGCGAGGAGGAGCAGGACGGCTGCAACGATCGTGATGCGCATCGATACGGATGAGGTTCAAGGGATGTGCCATAGAATCGAGCCCATGCGCAAAGCTCTGATCGTCGCGTTCGCTCTCATCGCCGTCGCCGTGACCGCCTCCGCGCAGGTGAGCGAGGGCGATCAGCATTGGAATGCGCGCGCCGAGGGGCATCAGGGCGGACGCGCGAAGCCGGCGCAGATCGACGCCGCCATCGCCGGATATCAGAAGGCGGTGATGCAGGAGCCGAACAATCTCGAGGCGCACTGGAAGCTGCTGCGCGCGGTTCGTTTCAAGGGCGCGTACGTCGCTTCGACGACAGATGAGAAGAAGCGCATCTACGCGATTGGAAAAAACGAGGGCCAGACCGCGATCGCGGTGATCAATCGTGCGCTGGCAGCGAAGGGTGTGAAAGCGGATGCGCCGGAAAAACAGGTCGCCGACGCGGCGCGAACGATTCCCGGCGCGGGCGAAGTCTTTTTCTGGGATTCGGTGAACTGGGGCGAATGGGCGCTGGCCTACGGCAAGATGGCGGCGGTCCGGCAAGGTGCGGCCGACCGCATCCGGCGCGAGGCCACCATCGCCATGCTGGTCGATCCCAAGATGGATGGCGGCGGCCCGCAGCGCGTCCTCGGCAGGCTTCACGACCAGACGCCGCGCGTGCCGTTCATCACCGGCTGGGCATCGAGCAAGGAAGCGGTGCGCTTTCTCCGCGAGTCGTACAAGATCGATCCGACGAACAAGATCACGCGCGTCTTTCTCGCCGACGCGCTGGTGTCGAACGACAGCAAGAATGGGCCGGAAGCAATCCGCATCCTGCGCGAGGTGATCAACTCACCGAACGATCCGAATTACGAGGTCGAAAGCGCCCAGGCGCAGGAGGATGCGAAGGTGCTGCTGCGGGAGTGGGGCGGGTAGTTTCCTGGGAGCGCAGGCGTCTCGCCTGCCGTTGAGCAGGATCTTGCCAAGAACGGCGGGCGGGACGCCCGCGCTCCCAGGGGGGTTAGCGCGCAATCGCCGGCAGGAACTGCGAATCCCCATTCGCGTCGACGATGCTGGCATACGCCACGCCGGTTCCGTCGATCATGGTGATGTGGACGACGGTGGTTTCGTCGATCGGGACACCGAGGGTTTTGTCGATGTCGGGGATCATCCTCGAACTATCCTCGGCCACCGCTTCCTGGAACGTTTTTCCGATCCGCTCGCCCGTGCGGGTGCGGATGGTGATGCTGAAGATGGCCGGGATCTTTCCGACGTTGACGATGCCGATGTTGACGCGGCGCTGCGTTCCGCCGGGGATGCCGATGATGGTGAGGCCGGCGTTGTCTCCGCCGGCGGTGGCGGAGTCGCGCATCGACAGTGGCGCGGCGACCGAGCCTTGGGCGTTGTGCGCGGAGTCGTAGGTCTTGAGCCGCGCCACCGGCGGGTGCTGCCCGCGGTATTCGATCCATAGCACGCCGCTGCCTTCGGGGGCACGGAAGAGCGAGCGGACGACGTCTTCCCATCGCAGAGTCTGGCCGCCGAGGATGGTGACGGCGCGGTCGATGCGAACGTCGCCGGAGACATAGCGAAGTGCGAGCGGCATGCGCTCCTTGAACGGATTGTGCAGCGTGAGATCGCTGCGCCAGTAGGTCTGGTTCGCGCCGGGAAGGCTGCCGGCCGAAGGGAAGACCAGGCGCGAGCGATCGCCGATCATCCCCAGTTCTTCGACCGAGGGGATGCGGATGCGGCGCAGGTAGCCGTTGAGATCGAGCGGCGGCGTGTCGCTGCGGCGGCGCCAGATTTCAACGCCGCGCGTCGAGCGCGCGTAGGTGTAGTAGTCGTCGATGTAGGCGGCGACCGCCTGGGCGCGGATGGCGTTGTCGATACCGTCGAAGATGTCGAAGTCCTGCGGCGAGTGGCGGATGATCAGCGGCGGCTTCGCACGCTGCAGCGCAAGAATCGTCTCGCTCTGGTATTCACGCGGCGAGAGGATCGGCACCTGGTAGAAACGCGTCGGGTTGGGCCGGTCGCAGAAAAAGTAGAAGGCCGGCTGGTTGGAGAAATCAAAGATCGGCTCCCCTTTTTTGCTGAGCTCATTCACCACGCCCTGCACCGCGTCGATGCGGGCACGGATCTCCTCGGCGGCCGGATCGATCCAGCCGATGCGGCTGACGCGGCCGAGGTAGTGGGTCATGTCGTCGAGCCGCATGTTGGCGATGTCGGGAACCCAGAGCACGATGGCCAGCAGAGGGACGATCGTGGCCGCGGCCAGGATGATGAAGGCCTGCGCGGCGCGGTCGCGCTCGCGCCAGATGCGCATCGTGGCCCGGCCGAAGAGGACGAGCAGGATCAGGATCATCGGCCCGATCAGGAATGCCGAAAAGTACTGGTGCTGGAAATCGGCGCGGCCCAGCGCGCTGCGCTGCGTCAGGATGGCGAAGGCCGTGAGCACGCTAAGCGCGAGGTCGAGCGAGCCGCCGCGGCGGGTGATCCTGCGCTGCACCAGCACGATCAGGGCGATACCGATGACCAGGATGTTGAGCATGAACCGGAACCGGTCGAAGAGGACGAAGTCGGCCAGGGTGTGAAGGTTGAGGTTCGAGCGGAACGTGCCGGTCAAGTCGGGGAACGGCAGCGACCAGACGGCGTCGATGATGCGCGGGATGGCGACGAAGGAGGTTTGGAAGAAGGCTCCGATCGCGCCGCGCATCCCGAGGAAGGTGAGAAACGGAGCCGCGCCGAGGGCGATGCCTGTCAGAAACGCGGCCAGCAATCCGATCGACTTCCGGCCGAATGTCACCGCCAGGATCGCCAGGGCGCCACCACCGATGGTGTAGAGGCCGACGTCGAGGCTGTAGAAAATCGTGATGCCGGCCGCGACGCCGCTGGCCAGCGCCAGCCAGCGCGCGTTTCGCCGCAGCGCAGCAATCAGAAAAATGATGGCCAGGATCTCGAGCAGCGCCCGCTCGTTGTCGACCGTGGTCACGGAGCCGAGCAGGATCGAGAACAGCGCCAGCGGGATGGAGTCGAAGATGACCATGCCGAGGTACCAGAGCATGGCCACGGCCACGGAGCCGAGGAGGACAGGGCGGAGGAGAACGACGTTCACGTTCCGGCCGAAAAGCAGCATCAGCCAGGTGTCGAGCTGGCCGTCTTCGAGGAGGCCGTGCAGCATGAAGATGTCGCGGAACGGCACCTTGCCACGGAGCAGATCGGAGGCTGGTCCGAGCGACTCGCCGCGGTGGAAGAGATCGATCCACTGCGTCAGCGACGCCGTCGAGGCGTAGCTGATACAGAAGAGCAGGAAGGGGAGGATGGCGTAGGCGACGAGGTTGCGCACGTCGCGGCCGTCGATGCGGTCGCGCTTCATCAGCGTCAATGGCAATGCGATCAGCACCATCGTCAGGACGATCGTGATGGCCACGTTGCCGGGGATGAACAGAATCGCCAGCGCCGGAAGGATGACCAGCGGCAGCGCGGCGATCCCGATCCTCTGCAGCGCCCCCTCCGTGGTCAGATCGAAGGTGAACGCGGCGATGCGCGCCACGAGCAGAAACGCCAGCCAGAAGAGGGCGATGAAGAAGGCGATGAAGGCGATCTCGAGAAAAAGCGTCGGGATGTGGGCGATTCGTTTGCCGACGGCGATGTAGCGGAAGAGGATCCAGGCCAGCGCCTCGACGGCGATCAGGGCGTGGTGGGGCGCCATCTCCCGATCGAACATTTGCCGCACCCACCGCCGGCGCTGCCAGGTGATGACCGCGCGCGGCAGAAGCTGCGAGAGCGCGACCGGGATCAGCACCGGCCAGGCCGGCTTGAAGGTGGTCAGGTAGAGAAACGGCGCCAGAAAAAACGGGGCGATGAAGAGGATGGAGACGAGGTCGCGTATCCCATCGCCATCGACCGCCGCGCGGAGGCGCTCGTTCTGGCGCGCGCCGAGCCGGTAGAGCGGAATCGTCGCCGCAGGTGCCACCAGGAAGAAGACCAATGCCGTGAGGTAGTCGCGCAGCTTCGAGGCGTTTTCGACCGTGACGCGGCCGACAGCCACATGCGGCGTCGCCGGCACACCGCGCAGCAGCAGCGTGGCCGTGAGAAAGATCCCGGCCGCAAAACAGAACGCCGCCAGCCAGAGCAGCGAGCGGAGGACGCCCGCGGTGAGGCTGGTTCGCTGGTTGTCGGTCACGGGGCGGGAGTATACGTAGGTCGGACTCTCCAGTCCGACCGGCTGACCGCGGTCTGAAACTCCAGCGACGAGGGCAATTCACCAGAGGCCGGACTGAGAGTCCGGCCTACGTTTCCTTTACCGGCACGCCTCGTGAACCTTCCCTTCCCGTGGCAGAAAGCCTTTTCCCACGCCAACGCAAGCGCCATCGGATCTTTGGCGGTCTCAATGAACGGCAGGAGCACGTCTTTACCTGGATCGCCGTGGTGGTGGTGCTGCTGTTCATGACCGCCTGGATCGGGGCGATTCATGACCTCTTCGAGCAGCAGCGCGAAGTGGCGCAGGAGGCAAAGGCTTCTGGCGTCAAGGCGCCGCCACCTCCGCCGCCGATGCCGTCGCAGCAGATCGTCTCGCAACTCGTGCAGCCGGACGCGCCGGCGACCGCGTACATCAACGACGCCATGCTCGGCTTTCTCAATCCGTTGCGCGGGAACAGCGGGAAGGTGTTCTTCACCACGGTCACGCCGGGATCGTCGATCGCGTCAGGCGCGCCGAACGGCGCGAAGTCGGTGCTGACCGGTGGCACTGCCGAGAAGGTCTCGTCCGATTTCACCGCGCCCAAACAGCCCGGCGTTTACAAGCTGGCCGTGCAGATCGATCAGGCCATGCGCCAGCTGGACGACTTCAACGTCATCACGCTGGTGCCCTTCTCCGAAAAGCAGGCCGGCCACATCGGGACCTACTACCTCGGCAACTGGCCTTTCGAAAAAGGGGGCAAGCCGAAGACGCCGGCGTACGCCAATCCGGCCGGCTTCATCGAGGTGACGCAGGCGAATGTCGATACGCCCATCTCCGCGCACTTCAAGCTGCGCAACTTTCTGACGAAGGATCAGCCGAATGTCTGGCCGAAGTACCTGCTGCTGAATCCGAAACTGCTGGACAAGCTGGAGCTGACCATTCAGGAGTTGGAGGCGATGGGGCATCCCGTCCGCCACGTGCAGATCATGAGCGGTTTCCGCACGCCCGAGTACAACCACGGCGGCGGCAATACCGAGGGCCGCGCCAACCTTAGCCGGCACATGTACGGCGATGCCTCGGACATCTTCATCGACAACGACGGCAACGGTTCGATGGACGACCTGAATGGCGATCATCGCGTCGATGCCAAAGACTCGGAAGTGATCCTGCAGGCGGTCGAGCGCGTCGAGAGAAAGAATCCGTCGCTGGTCGGCGGAGTTGGCGTTTATTCCGCATGTTGCGGCCATGGCCCGTTCACGCACATCGATGTGCGCGGCTTTCGCGCAAGGTGGCGCGGAACGGGCAATGGGTAGAAGGCTGTCGGCTCTCGGCCGTCGGCTGTCGGGACTTCGTTGCTCCCGACAGCCGACAGCCGACAGCCATATTCAGGAGGTACCGTGGTCGAAGCCGTAGTAAAAACTCCAGCAACCTGTCCCGAATGCGGGGGGACGCGATTGGATCCGTCGCGGGTCTGCCCGGCCTGCGGAGCGCCGCCGATGCGCGCGGACGACAAGCGCGCGCGGGACAGCGAAGTGCGCACCGAGGACCTCGAGCCGTACATCGCGCTGCGCTACATCGCGCGATTGTTCAAGGTCCTGGCCATTCTGCTGCTGATCATTCTTCTCGGCGAAATCGCCGCCGGCTTGATCAAGGACGGCGTGGCATCGTTCATGACGCTGCTCATCGAAGGGATGCGCCTCTTCGTCGTGGCCTGCCTGCTATGGGCCGGCGGCGACATCACCATCCTGCTCATCGACGCCGGTCACGATCTTCGCGTCGCCCGCATCCTGCTCGGTCGCATCAACGCGGCGATGCACGAGAAGGCGGAGAGGGAGAAGAAGTAGCGGTTGCGCGGTCGCGCAGTCTCGCGGTGTTTTGATCGCCACACCGCGAGACCTCGTAACCGCGAGACCGCGAAACCTCAGGCCCCCAGCTCCTTCTTCCTCTGCGCCATCCGCTCGCCCAGGTCGCGCAGCTCGGCGCGGCTGAAGACCTTGCGGGCCTCGGGGAACATCTCGTCCTCTTCCTCGTCGGCGTGATGCTCGACCAGCTCCTTGAGGACCTTCGCCTTGGCGGCGAACTCCTCGAGAGATCCACCATTCTCATGAACTTCCGGAAGCACGAGCTTGACGACGTGGTGCTCTTCCTTCGCCTCGTAGTACATCTTCCGATCTTCCTTCGTGCTGACGGCGTCGCGGAAGGCGGGATAGAAGATCTCCTCCTCGATCGTGGTGTGGATCTCGAGCTCCCTGTCGATCTGCGAGACGAGCTTCTGCGCCTTCGGACCCCCGCGCATCGCCGATTTCTCGAGATCGCCGAGGAGACCGCGAACCTTCTCGTGGTCCTTCTTCAGAAGGGCGATGGCGTCGGGCGGCGCCGCCTTCTTCGATGATTTGCTGCTTTTTCTTGTAGCCATTGAATCCTCCTGCCGCGCAGGAGATCAATAGCCGTGCCGACCTTACGAAAGCGGCACGATGGCGCGGGTCATCATTTCGCGGATCTCGCGGAAGACGTTCTCCGGCGGAATGCCGAGCTCGCGATGACCTGCCGCGCGTTTGAAGAGACCCTCGGCAGCTTTCTCGTCAAGGATGCGCGAGTCGACGGTGCGGCTATTGAGCTCGCAGAACGCGAAGAGCGAGGCCAGCGCCACGCGGCGATTGCCGCCGCGGAACGGGCTATTGATGAGCAGGGCGAAGAGGAACGCCGCAACTTTGTCGGGAAAGGTGGAGTAAGCCTCGCGGCCGAGCATCGTCACCTGCGGCCGCTGCACGGCGTTCAGCAGACCGAACTGCGAGTCGACCACGCCCGGGTGTGCCTGATTGCCACCGAACTCGACGCTGACCGCACGATGCAGTTCGACCAAGTCGGCAACGCTGAGGTACCGCATTCCGCTGTCAGTCTGTGAGCCGGCGGAAGGCGTTGGGATACTTTTTGACGGCCCGCTTGAAGGCGCTTTCGATGGCTGGATTGGTGAAGGTGACGACGGCGGGGTCGCTGCCGCGGACGGCTTTGGCGCCGCTTTTGGTGCTGGCTTTGGACTCGGTTTTGACGCTGCCTTTGGCGACGGGGCTTTTTTTTGCGCCTTGGGCTTTGGAGGAGCTGCTTTCTTTTGGGGGGCCGGCTTTGCCGCCTTTTTGGGCTGCGCTTTGGGTGCTGGCTTTTTTCCCTGAGGCTTTGGTTTGGGCTGCTTTGGCTTTTGCTTTGTCGCCATCTTTCATTTCCAATCCTCGGCGACACATGCTACGACAGCTAAGTTCCTGAGTCAACTGTGTTTACGCGCACGGGCAGCGTTTCGTGCCGGCGGCGAGCGAGCTAAACGATTGAATTTACGTGAGTTATAGATTGCACCAATTTCTGTGCAACCTATTCAGCATCCTCAGCGGAAACGGCGCCTGCGGCACCCGCTTCCTCGAACTCCGGCTTCGGGTCATACGAGAGAAAATCCTTCGCCTTGCCAGTCAGGGTGAAGTTCTCCCGCGCCGCGTCCGCCGTCAGAAAGCCTTTGTCGACGAGCGAAAACGCCGGTCCCTCGCCTCCGCCAGCCGGGTGCTTGATGGCTTTGATGGCATCGATCCCCAGCGTCTCCACCGCCATCCGCCGAAACTCCTGCAGGACCCGGATCTCCTGCTCCGTCATTCCTTTGATCAACATGGGGCGACATTGTAATGGGGTTGCGGGGTCTCGCGGTTGCGGGGTCTCGGGGTGGGTGGTTGCTGGGTTGCTGGGTTACAACGTTGCTGTGACGAAGACATACCTTGTAACGCAGCAACCTTGCAACCAACACCGCGAGACCGCGTAACCTCGAGACCCCGCAACCCGCACCAGGGAAGTGCCCAGTTTCCCCAAACGTTCCCCGCCCGTGCCTCCGACGATCTTCCTCCTCTCCCCGGCGAATACCTCGGGCATCCGGGCGAAACAGTTCACGTCGCCGAACGCCCGCTTCGAGGCGGCGCGGATGTATCAGTCGCCGGAGGGAGTTCCGATCGCCATGGCCTTCGCATTCATGAGCTCTCTCTACTTTCGCGGCAAGATCGGGTACGCCATGCACTTCGCCGCCGAGTCGGGCGTCTACATCATCGCGCCCGGCTTCGGGCTCGTCCCGCCCGACTGGCGCCTCACACCCGAACGGATGAAGGTGATGTCGCGAACGCCGGTCGACATCGCCAAACGCAACTACCGCCAGCCGCTGGAACGCGATGCGCGCTCGCTGGCCGAGAATCTCGCAGCCGACGCGCAGATCGTTCTCCTCGGCAGCGTCGCCAGCGGCAAGTACGTCGACATCCTCTGGCCCGTGTTCCAGCACCGGCTTCGCTTCCCCACGGCGTTCGCGGGACTGGGCGACATGTCGCGCGGCGGGCTGATGCTGCGCGCCGTGCGCGCCAACCGCGAGCTCGAATACTGCACGCTCGACGCGCCCCGGCATCGCACCGCCGGCAACGGCAAAATCCCCGAGGGTTGGTAACTCTGGCCTGACCGCTGCACAATTCACGGTCGTGGCTGCCGCCAAACGCCTGGTCATCCCCACCGACAAGACAGACGTCGTGCTGAACTTCGGCGCGCGCGAGGTCCGGCTGACCAATCTTCCGAAGCTGTTCTGGAAAAATCTGAAGATCACCAAGCGCGACCTGCTGCAGTACTACGCCGACATCTCGCCCTACCTGCTGCCGCACTTGGCCGGCCGGGCCATGGTGATGAAACGCTATCCCAACGGCGCCGAGGGCGACTTTTTCTACATGAAGCGCGCGCCGGAGCCGCGGCCGGAGTGGATCGAGATCTGCCAGATCCCGCACGACGCCGGCATGGTCAATTTCCCGATCGTGCAGGACCTCCCCTCTCTCCTCTGGCTGATCAACCTCGGCTGCATCGATCTCAATCAGTGGTACGCGCGCTGCGACGACTACAACCGCCCCGACGTGCTCCACTTCGATCTCGATCCCGGCCCGGGCTCCAATTTCGCCATGATTCGTGAAGTGGCCCTTCGCGTTCACGAAATCCTCGATCACCTCGGCATGCCGGTCTTCGCCAAGACCACCGGTTCGAAGGGCATGCATCTCTACATCCCCATCGTCCGCGGCCCGCTGCAGAAAGAGGTGTGGACGTTCGCCAAGGCCATCGCGGTCGAGCTGGAGTCGCGCCACCCGAACATCATCACCGCCGAATATCGCAAGGTGAAACGGCCGTACGCGCGCGTCCTGGTCGACTACAACCAGAACGCCTGGGGCCGCACTCTGGCGTCGATCTACTCGGTCCGCCCCACGCCGTTCGCCGGCGTCTCGACGCCGGTGACGTGGGAGGAGATCGAGGAAGGGATCGACATCAAGGACTTCCGCATCGACAACGTCCGCGAACGCGTCGCCGAGGTTGGCGATCTGTGGAAACCGGTGGCGGTGGGGAAGAAGCGGTTTGATCTGACGAAAGTGTTCGCGGCGCCGCCGCCGAAGAAGGCCCGCAAGAAAACATGAGCACTCGAAAAGCAGCCGCGCCCAAAATCACCACCGCTGGTTTCCCGAAGCTCGATCTCCCCATCACCCCGCCGTATCCGCCGATGGAGGCAAAGCGGGTCGACAAAATCCCGAGTGGCGATGGCTGGCAGTTCGAGCCGAAGTGGGATGGGTTCCGGGCCATCGTCTTCCGTAGCGGCGACGATGTAGCCGTGCAGTCGAAGTCGGGACAGCCGCTCGGACGCTACTTCCCCGAGGTCGTCGAAGCGATGCTGGAACTGCGGCAGAAGGAGTTCGTACTCGATGGCGAGATCGTCGTCCCGGCCGGCGGGCGGTTGTCGTTCGATCATCTGCTGCAGCGCATTCATCCGGCGGAGTCGCGCATCCGCAAGCTGGCCGCGGAGACGCCGGCCCACTATTTCGCCTTCGATCTGCTGGTCGTCAACGGGAGCTCGATCGCGGACAAGCCGATCCAAACGCGGCGCGACCGGCTGGAGCGTTTCTTCGTCAGCGTTCCCGAGGGATCGCTGATCCGGCTGTCACCGGCGACGACCGATCGCAAGCTTGCGGACGACTGGTTCGACAAATTCGGCAGCGCCGGGCTTGATGGCGTGATGGCCAAGCGCCTCGGCGAGCCGTACCACTCCGGCGACCGCGAAGGGATGGTCAAGGTCAAGCACCTCAAGACCGCCGATTGCGTCGTCGGCGGCTTCCGCTACGGCGAAGGGACGCGCGAGGTCGGGTCGCTGCTTCTGGGGCTGTACGACGAAGAAGGTAGACTGGTCCACATCGGCCACTCCTCGTCGATCCGGAAAGACGACCGCCCTGCCTTGACCAAGCGCCTCGAGGCGCTGGCGGGCGAGAATCCGTTCGAGGTGCGCGTTCCCGGCGGCCCGTCGCGCTGGGCCACGGAGAAGAGCGGCGAGTGGGAGCCGGTACGGCCGGAGCTGGTTTGCGAGGTCGAGTACGACTATTTTTCGCAGGGCCGCTTCCGCCACGGCTCGAAGTTTCTCCGCTGGCGGCCGGACAAAAAGCCGAAACAGTGCACGATGGATCAGGTGACCGGCGGAAACACCGCGAGCGATCTTACGTTGATCGCACCGTGAGACGATTTCTTCCGCTTCTTCTGATCCTCGTTGCCCAGGCCGCGCTCGCGCAGAGTGTGGTGATCACCCAGAAACCAACGTCGCTGGTCTATGGCGATCTGGCTGTGCCGGTGCAGACGACCGAGCCGGTGGTCCGCGTGGCGCTCTTCATCAACGGCGTCAAGTACACCGAGGGCTCCGGCAGGTTCCTGGTGATGCCGGTCAAGGTTGGTGAATTCATCCGCCGCCTGCGCATCCGCGCCGTCGGCTACGACGCGCAGGGAAACGTGGCCGGTGAAGACGAGATGGTGGTCAACGATCCCCGTCCGCCGTTCCGCGTTCACCTGCATGCGAATCGCAACGTCCTCGAAGCGAACGTGGTCAAGCCGCAGCAGCTCGGCATCACGTCGGCCGAGTTTTTCATCGGCGAAGAGAAGATCGGCAACGTTGCCGCGCCGCCGTACATGGCCCCTTTCGACGCGGCGAAGTATCCGAATGCCGTTTACGCGCGCGTGGTGGTGCACGCGAGCGACGGCAGCGAAGCGAACGACGTCCTCTTCTTCGGCACGAATCCCAGCGAGAAGGTCGACGTCTCGGTCCAGCAGGTGCCGCTCTCGGTCGTCGGCGGCAATCGCGCTCCGAGCATCCGTGAATTGACGCTGCTCGACAACGGCACGCCGCGGCCGATCGAAGCGCTCACGGCGGCGTCCGACCAGCCGCTCTACGTGATCCTTCTCATCGACTACTCCGAGTCGATGCTGGAGGAGCTGCCGGTGGTCAAAGCGGCGGCCAAGCAATTCGCGCAGCGCCTTCTCCGCCCGCAGGACCGCATCGCCGTGGTCGGTTTCAATCAGAAGGAGTTCTGGCTCACACCCTTCACCAACGATTTCAACGCCGCCGCGGCCTCGGTCGATCGCGTCCGGCCGTCGGGCGAGACCCATCTCTACGACACCGCCATCGAGATGCTGTACGAGCTGCAGAAGCAGCCCGGCCGCCACGCGCTGGTGGTGCTCACCGACGGCGTCGACCAGGGAAGCCATTTCAAGCTCGATCACCTGGTCCACTACGCCCGCTATGCCGGCGTGCCGATCTACCCGATCATCAAGAACAAGGCCCTGACCCGCTGGATGCGCTTCGGCGTCGGCTACTTCGAGGCGAAGCGCCTGGCCAACGTGGCCCGCGACACCGGCGCGACGTACTTCATCATCAAAGCCGAGCGCGAGCTGCCGGACGTCTACGCCAAGCTGGCGCTGGAGCTGCGCAACCAGTACCAGCTGGCCTTCAACTCCGACCCGGCCGCGGCCGATGAGTGGCACGCGCTCATGATCACGTCGAGCGCCGGCCAGCAGTTGAGGATACCGAAGGGGTATTTTCCGTAGTACATTCAAGCGTGGTCGTCACGCCATCTCGAACACCCGATCGCACCTTGCTGCCAACTCGCGATTGTGGGTGACGATTACCGACGTCAATCCTCGCTTCACGTGGCATTGCCGCATCAGATCGAAGACGCGTTCGCTGGTTTCCTGATCGAGATTGCCGGTCGGTTCGTCGGCCAGGAAGAGCAGCGGGTCGACCAGCAGCGCCCGGGCGATGGCTACGCGCTGCTGCTCGCCGCCCGAGAGTTGATTCGGAAAATGACGGGCGCGTCCTTCCAATCCCAGCTCGGCCAGCAGCGCCGCGGCGCGGTTCAGCGAGTCGTCCTTGTCGAGCTTTCCGATCCATCCCGGCATGGCCACGTTCTCCGTCGCCGTGAATTCGGGCAGGAGGTGATGAAACTGAAAGACGAAGCCGACGTTGCGATTGCGAAACCTCGCCAGCTCGTCGTTGCTCATCGACGAGACCTCGGCATCGGCAACCCGAATCGTGCCGGTATCAGGCCGATCGAGCCCGCCGAGAAGATGAAGCAGCGTCGATTTGCCGATGCCTGATGGACCGACGATGGCCAGCATCTCCCCGCGCTCGACGGTGAGCACGAGGTCATTCAGCACGGGCACGGGAACCTCGGCGTTGCGATACGTCTTGGAAAGCGACCGCGCTTCGAGAAAAGGCATCTGGCGCCATCTTAATCTGCGTCCATCCGCGGATGACATCCGCAGGTGTGTGTGCGATGCGCTGCGTCATGGAAAGCAAGTTCTGCGTCTAACGGGTTGAAAACTGCATCACGTATAGGGAAAAGTGCATCACACATAAAGACAAGTGCGTCATGAAACTCAAAAGGTGCGTCACCCATACTAAAAAAGTGCGCCATACAAGAGAAGAAGTGCGTCACGCATGCGAATAAGTTTGTCCTATAACTCTAAAACTGCGTTATGCAAGGGATGGAGTGCGTCAGTTAAGGCAGATCGTGTGTCACCGGAGAAGACAGTTGCCTCATGCATGCCCAAAACTGCGTCAAGCGATAGGATCGACTCCATTTGCATGCGATCAAGTGTGTCACCGATGGCTAAACAGGAAGGGGTCGTTGGATCGATGTCCTCAACAATGTCATACTGGCAGTGATGACTGTGACAGATGGTCGTGATCAAGTGGTCGCCCTTGCCACCGAAGTGATCGCGTTACGCCAGCGTCTGGCCCAACTCGATGCGGAGCGAGTCACCATCGAAGGACAGATCGCCGACTGTATCCATCGAATCGCCGAGGCAGCGGTCGCCACGATTACTCCGCCCCCCTCGGCAACGCCTGCCGCTGCGCAGGCTGGTGAGTGGAGGGAGCCGATGGCACTCAGTGCCGCGATCCTCTACGTCTTGCGCCAGAGGCCGGGAAAGGTGTTCACCGCTCTCGAAATCGCGCAACTGCTGCAGAGGGACGATCGCCGTGGCCACTCCGCCATCCGCACGCACCTCTCACGCATGGCCAGGGATGGGCGTGTAACGAAGCCTGCGTTCGGGAAGTACCTCGCGCGGTGACGATACGAGGTACGGGCGGCCACACCGGCTGTCCCGTTACCTCGTCGTCGATGTCCCCTGCAGCGCGGGCGCCGCTCCCACTCCCACCGTGCCGTTCACCGCGTAGACCGGCATCTTCTGCTGCAGGCCTTTCAGCGCGAACTCGCCGAGCGGCTCGGTCTCGAAGCTGCCCATGATCCGATCCATGGTGTTCTGGGAGATCACCACCTGCCCTGGTTTGGCTACGCCGCTCTCGAGGCGCGAGGCGATGTTCACCGACGAGCCGAGCACCGTGTAATCGACGCGCTTCTCCGTCCCGACGTTGCCGACGACCGCCAGCCCGCTGTTGATGCCGACGCGCACCAGCACGGGCGGAAGGTCGATCTTGGCCCGCTCCACGTTCCAGTCGTTCACCATCCGCTGCAGCATCAGGCCGGTCAGCACGGCGCGGTCGGCGTGATCGTCCTGCGGCAGCGGCGCGCCGAAGAACGCCATCACCGCGTCGCCGATGAATTTGTCCAGCGTGCCGCCGTAGGCGAAGATCGACTCCACCGCGCACGAGAAAAAGTGCGACAGAAACTCCGCCACTTCCTCCGGCTTTTTCGTCTCGGAGACCGTGGTGAAGCCGCTGATGTCGGCGAAGAGGATCGACACGTCGGTGCTGCGCACTTCCGATTCCGTCGAGATCGAGCCCTTCACGATCTCATCGACCACGGCCGGCGAGTGGTAGCGCTCCATGCGCGAACGGATCTTGCGCTCTTCCTCGATCTTCTCCGCGAGCTGGGCCCGCTCGATGGCCACCGCGGCGAAGTTCGCCAGCGCCGTCAGCAGGTCGAGATCCTCTTCGGTGAAGCTGCCGATGTGGATCGGCGAGTCCACCTGCACCGCGCCGATCACGCGCTGGCGGTTCCACAGCGGCACGCACATCGCCGAACGGATGCCGTGGATGGCGATCGATTTCCCGCCGAGGAGACGCGCGTCTTCGAGCGCGTTGGAGGTCATCAGAGCGACCTGCTGTTGCGCCACCATCTTCAGAATCGTGCGCGAGATGGGGATGTCCTGCTGGTCGGCCCCTTCGATGAACTTGGTCAGCTTCGGGATGGGGTTGCCGTCTTCGTCGAAGAGGATGATCAATCCGCGCTCGACCGGCAGGTAGCGGAAGATGATGTCCATCACGGTCGTGAGCACGACCTGCAGCTCTTCGGAGGCCAGCAGCGCCTTGGCCACCTGCACCAGGACCTGAAAAATCTTCTCGCGCGACACAGCCGGCTCGCGCAGTCCCGGTTGCGACGGCGGCCTCGTGACCAGCCCTTTGTTCTCCAGCGCTTCCGAGATGTCGAGGCCGAATTCGGAGTTGAAGTCGGAGATGCGCCGGATGACCGTGCCCGAGGGGTTGTCGAACATCGAGTCGGCGTTGAAGTCGACGGACGGCAGCGCCCGCGCCTCGAGTTGGACGGAGCCGACCGAGATCTTGTCCCCCGCCGCCACCTGCCCCTCGGTGACGAGATTCCCGTTGAGCTTCACCCCGTTCGTCGATTTCAGATCGACGATCCACCAGTACTCGTCACGGAGCTCGAACTTCGCATGCTTCCGCGACACCGAGGGGTGGTTGAGGATCAGATCGTTCCCCTCGGTACGCCCCACCGACAGCTCATGCTTCAGGTCCATGACCCGCGGCACGCCCAGATCGACGTAGTGAAGTTGGAGCTGCTCCATCGAGGGGATGGATTATAGCGGGTGGGAGGTTGCGGTCCCGCGAGCATCACGAAGCACAGACAGGAGTGTCCGTGCCACATCGGTCCTGCTCATTTGTTACTTCGCGCGCTGTGGGCAGATGCGAGAAAAATGTGGCACAGACACTCTTGTCTGTGCTGCTGAAGCCGCGCAGCGTTACCCGATCGCCATCCCCTCAATATCCAACTCATGAATCGGCATGCCGAGGGTGCCCAGCGGTTCGCGAATTTGGGATGCGTTGCCGACGATGACGATGATCACGCTCTCCGGGTCGATGTATTTCTGCGCGACGTGCTCGACATCCTGCTTCGAGATGGCGCCGATGTTTTCGCGGAAGCGGTCGAAGTAATCGGTGGGCAGGTCGTAGAGCTCCATGTCCAGGAGGCGGCCGGCGATGTCGCCGGCGCTTTGGACGGTCGAGGGGAAGGAGCCCATCAGGTAGTTTTTCGTGTCTTCGAGCTCGACCGTTTCGACGTCGCCGGTGCGGATGCGGCGGAGCTCGGCGAGGACCTCGGTGACGGACTCGCGGGTGACTTCGTTGCGCACCGGGGCACTGACGACGAAGGGGCCGGCCTGGCGGCGAAAGGCAAACATCGATCTCGCGCCGTAGGTGTAGCCGTGTTTTTCGCGCAGGTTGAGGTTGATTCGTGAATTGAAGACGCCGCCGAGAAGCGCGTTCATCACCGAGAGGGCAAAGTAGTCCTCGGTGCTGCGGGCGATACCGATGTGGCCGATGCGGATCTCCGATTGCACGGCCGTCGGACGGTCGATGAGGTAGATGCGATTCGAATCGAATGTCTTCGGCGAGATCTCCGGACGCGGCGGAAGCTCGGCGGCGGGCCAGTCTGCGAAGAAACGAGAGGCTGCATCGAGCGCGGCTTCGGCATTCACATCGCCGGCGATGACGATCGAGCCGTGGTTGGGGACGTAATGCGTTTCGTAGAAGCGGCGGACGTCATCGATCTTGATCCGGGCCACCGACTCGGGATTGCCGAGGACCGTGTTGCCATAGGTTCCGCTGCCGTAGATCAGGTTGGAGAAGCGCTTGCCGGCGATGGAGGCCGGCTCATCGCGCTGCTGGAGCAGTTCCATCAGCCGTTCGCTCTGCACGCGCTCCAGCGAGGACTGCGGCAGCAGCGGCTGACGATTGACGTCGGCGAAGATGGCGAAGGACTCGGCGAATGTTCGCGAGAGCGAGTCGACCGAGATGTACGACGCGTCCCAATCGGCGCCGCTGCCGAGGGATGCGCCGAGCAGCCCGAGGTCCTCGGCGAGCCGGACGGCGTCGCGGGTGCCGGCGCCTTCGTCGAGCAGCTCGGCGGTGAGCGACGCCAGGCCGGCAAGTTCCGGCGTGTCGTAATCGGCGCCGGAGCGGATGAGCGAGCGCACCGAAACGAGCGGCGCGTTGTGATTCTCGGCCACGAGCAGACGGAGGCCGTTGTCGAGCGTGCGGCGGGCAACGTGCGGGAAGTGATATGGCCGCGGCGGACCGGGTTGCGGGGCAATGCTGCGATCGATGGTCATGCGGACTCCGGGACGAACAGGCTGGTCACGCGATTCCCGGCGACGAGGTACTGCCGCGCCACGCGCTGCAGATCGGTGCTCGTAGCCGCGCGATAGGGATCGAGCCAGGTGTGAACCAGCGCGGGATTGTTGAAGTAGGTGGCCATCATGCCGATCAGATCGGCGCGCGTGTCGTAGTTTTCGATCTGATGCGCGTAGTCGACCTCGGCGCGATTCTTGGCGCGTGTCAGCTCGTCGGCGGTGATGCCTTCGCCGGCGATGCGGGCGATTTCGGCATCGATTGCGCGTTCGACGTCCTCGATGGCAACGCCTTCATTCGCTGTCGCCTGCATCATAAAAATACCGGTGGCCTCGGTGGGGAGCACGTACGCGGCGACGTCGGTGGCGATCTGCTGCTCGAGCACGAGCGCCTTCTCCAGCCGGCTGGCCTTGTCGCCGCTGAGCACGGAGCTGAGCAGGTCGGCGGCGATCCAGTCGGGATGGCCCATCTTCGGGAAGTGATAGAGCCGGTAGACGCGCGGAAGCTGCACCGGTGACGGGAAAACTTCGCGCCGCTCGCCGTTCAGCGGCCGGCGCTCGAGATCGAACGCCGGGAACGGACCACCGGACGGCAACGGCCCAAAGTACTGCTCGACCAGCGCCTTGGCTTCCGCGGGGACGAAATCGCCGATCAGCGTCAGCGTGGCGTTGTCGGGGCGATACCACGTCGCGAAAAACTCGCGGATGTCGTCGAGCGAGGCCGCGCCGAGGTCTTCCATCGAGCCGATGGTGGGCCAGTGGTAGGAGTAATCGGGATCGTAGCCAAGATTGAGCAGGCGCTCGAAGGCGGTGCCGTACGGCACGTTGTCGTAGCGCTGGCGGCGCTCTTCCTTCACCACCTCGCGCTGGATGTCGAGCTTCTCCTGCGTCAGCGCCGGGAGGAAGTAACCCATCCGGTCCGACTCCAGCCAGAGGCCGAGGGCGAGGTAGTTGGAGGGAAGGGTCTCGAAGTAATTCGTCCGGTCGAAGAACGTCGTCCCATTCAGAACGCCACCGACCGATTGCACGTAACGAAAGTGCTCGTTGTTGCCGACGTGCTCCGAGCCGGAAAAGAGCATGTGCTCGAAGAGGTGGGCGAAGCCGGTGCGGCCGGGCCGTTCGTTCTTCGAGCCGACGTGGTACCAGAGGTTGACGGCGACGAGCGGCGCGGAATGGTCTTCGTTGAGGACGACACGGAGGCCGTTGTTCAGGGTGTAGGTATCGAGTTGGAGCATCGGCGGGCCTTGTATCACGGTGACGAGTGAAGGGTGAAGCGCCTCCTTCACTCTTCACTCGTCACCCTTCACTCTTCAGTTATCCTTTGCGCCGTGCCGCCGCTGCCGTTTCGTCATATCGCCGTCGAAGGGCCGATCGGCGTCGGGAAAACGTCGCTGGTCAACCTGCTGGCGAAGCGCTTCCGCGGGACCAAGGTCCTCGAAGACGTCGACAACCCGTTTCTCGCCGAGTTCTACAAGGACAAGCGTGGCGCGGCCTTCCGCTGCCAGTTGTTTTTTCTGCTCTCGCGCTACGACCAGCAGCGCTCGATCTCGCAGCGCGATCTCTTCACCGAGCTGATCCTGGCGGACTACTCCTTCCCCAAGGACAAGATCTTCGCCTACATGACGCTGGAAGACTCGGAGCTGATGATCTACAACCGGCTCTACGAGATGCTGCGCGAGAGCGTGCCGCGGCCGGACCTGGTGATCTACCTGCAAGCCTCTCTTGATACACTGCTCAAACGCGTGAAGAAGCGCGGGCGGGCATACGAGAAGTCGATCTCGCCACAGTATTTGCAAGAGCTCAGCGAAGCGTACTCGCACTACTTTTACCGGTACGACGAGACGCCATTGCTGGTGGTGAACACGAACGAGATCGATTTCGTCAACACGCCCGAGCATTTCGATCAGCTCATCGAGCAGATCACAAATGCAAAGAAGGGCACGCAGTACTACGTACCGCTTGGATCCTGAGTCGACGGACCGAGACGGGAAGCAGTGGAGCAGTGGATTAGATTAGTGATTAGTGGATTAGTCGATTAGGGTTCGTTTTTCCTAATCTACTAATCCACTAATCACTAATCTAATCCACTGAGATCGCTCTCCTCGCCCGGCCCAGAGGAGGAGAGATGAGCAACAAAAAGATCACCGTCCCGGCCATCCGCGCCATGAAGGGCGTGCGGCGCATCGGGATGATCACCGCGTACGACTATCCATCCGCGAAGGTGGCCGATGCCGCCGGCAGCGACATCATCCTGGTCGGCGATTCCCTCGGCATGGTGGTTCTCGGCTATCCCGATACCCTGAGCGTCACGGTCGACGACATGATTCACCACACGCGCGCGGCCGTGCGCGGGGCGTCGCAGGCACTGGTCGTCGGCGACATGCCGTATCTCTCGTATCACCTGTCGATCGAAGAGTCGGTGCGCAACGCCGGGCGCTTCATCCAGGCGGGAGCGCACGCGGTGAAGGTCGAGGGCGGGAAAGCATCGCGCATCCGCGCCATCGAAGCGATCCTCGATGCCGAGATTCCGGTGATGGGGCACATCGGTTTGACGCCGCAGTCGGTCAACGCCCTCGGCGGGTTCAAGCTGCAAGGGAAAAATCTCGACGATGCCCGCCGCCTGGTCGATGAAGCACTGGCGCTCGACCAGGCCGGCTGCTTCGCGATCGTGCTGGAGTGCGTCCCCTCCGAGCTGGCGGCGATGATCACCGAGCGCGTGTCGGTTCCGACGATCGGCATCGGCGCCGGCCCCGCCTGCGACGGGCAGGTCCTGGTTTTCCACGATCTCCTCGGCCTGTACGACGGGCACCAGGCGAAATTCGTCCGCCGCTACGCGAACATCGCCGACGAGATGCGCATCGCCATCGAGCACTACCTCGCCGACGTCCGCGACGGCAGTTTCCCCGACGATGCGAAGGAGTCGTTCCACGCCGCCAGCGCGGACGAGCTGCGGGCGTTGTACGGCGAAGGCATCGTGATCGAGATGCCGAAGGCAAAATGAGCATGGCCAGCGTAGCGCCGGCGGCCCGCCGGCTGTACCGCCGCCGGCTCGGCGGCAGTGAGGCCACGCGTTGATCGTCGCCAAGACCATCACAGAGGCTCGCGCCGCCCTCTCCACCGCCCGGGCTGCAGGCAAGACCATCGCCTTCGTCCCCACCATGGGCTTCCTCCACGAAGGCCACCTCTCGCTGATCGACGTCGCGCGCGAAAACGGCGCCGATTTCATCGCCGTCTCCATCTTCGTCAACCCGAAGCAGTTCGGACCGAAGGAGGATCTGGCCAGCTACCCGCGCGATGAAGCGCGCGATCAGGCGTTGCTGGCCGAGAAGCATGTCGATCTTCTCTTTCTCCCGTCAGTCGACGTCATGTATCCGCCCGGCTCGCAGACCACGGTGTCGGCCGGAGCGGTTGCTCAGCCGCTCGAAGGCGAGCGCCGACCGGGACACTTCGATGGCGTGGCGACGGTGGTCCTGAAGCTCTTCAACATCATCCAGCCCGATCTGGCCGTCTTCGGTCGCAAGGATGCACAACAGTGCGCCGTGATCGAGCGGATGGTCCGCGATCTCGACGTCCCGGTGCGGCTCGTCTTCGCGGAAACCGCACGCGAACACGATGGCCTGGCGCGGTCGTCGCGCAACAGCTATTTGTCGGAGGATGAGCGAAAACTCGCGCCCGCGCTGCACCGCGCGCTGCGGGCGGGCGAGGACGCCATCGCGCACAACATCCACGACGTGGGCGCGATCGAGGCGCTGATGCACAGGATGATCGAGGAAACGCCGGGCATCGAGATCGACTATCTCGCCGTCGTCGACCCGGAGACGTTTCTGCCGCCGGCTGACTTCCGGCGCGATCTTCTCCTCGCCGGCGCGGTGCGCATCGGGCGGACCCGGCTGATTGATAACGTAATTTGTCATCCAGGCTCTGGATGACAGGCGCGCGATCCTTCGAGCCGCACGATAGACTTTTCAAACCATGCGCACCCTCCTGCACGCCGTCATCCAGAACGCCGTCGTTACCGGCGCGGCCACGCTCTGGCCGGTGGCGTTGCGCGTCGACGCGTACGTCATGCGCGCCGCCGAGGTGTTGCCGTTCGAGGAGGTGGACATCGTCAATGTCGCCACCGGGGAGCGGTTCCGGACGTGGATCGAGCCGGCGGCCGAGGGGAGCGGCGAGGTGGCGGTGCACACCGGCATCCGCTCGCCCGTGCGCGCGGGCGACACCATCAGCATCATGGCCTTCGCCACGTTTCACGAAGGGCAGATGCTGGCCCACAAGCCGCGCGTGGTCACCCTCGGCGCGAACAATCAGGTGATCTCGGTCGGCGAAGGATGAACGGCCGATCGCTGATGCCGCGCATCGCCGGCGCGTTGCTGTTCCTGTCGCTCGCAGCGACGACGCTTCCACGGCTCGTCGCGCTTGTGAACAACGCCCGTGCGCTACTGCCGCTGGCTTACGACGTCCGGCGCGAGAGACAGATGGGACCGTGGTACGCGTCGGTGAAAGCGCTTCGCCGCGAATTGCCGCCGAATGAGCCGGTCGCGCTCGTGGCTACACCCCGCGGCGTCGAGTCGGCCGTCTTCGCGAATTACTACCTTTATCCGATCCGGACACGCCTCTTCGTCGGCCGCAACAACTACCGCGATGCCGCCAACGAGCCGGCGCTGCCGAAGACGATCGCTGCGGTGTATGTGAACCATGTCGAACGAACGACCTACGACGCTCTCCGCGACCGCGACCTCCGCGCCGGGCGGCGTGTGGTGGCCGCGCCGCAACTCAGCGAACCGTCGACGACGTTCACCCTGCCGATCGCCGCGTCGCTCGATGGCCCGGCGCCGGAGACGTTTGTCATCGAGGCAACGATCGCCAATCCCACTCCTTCGGCTGCCGAAATCCGCGTGACGTTCTGGCCGAAAGGGTTAGTGAAGACGCTGACCATCGCGCCGGGCTCCACCGCCGCGTACTACGACTTCGTGCACCAGCTCTTCGGGGTTACGGACCGAGGCTGGATGCAGGTCGAGTCGTCGCAGCCGTTGCGCGCCGCGTTCTACTTCGTCAACCGCGGACACGACGACGCCACGCTGCTGCCGAAGGTCACCAGCGCGGCAACCGATATCGCCGCCGCGCCGGTCTATCGCGATACCAAGTTGTTCGTGGTGAATCTGAACGACACGGCGGTGACGGCGACCGTTTCGGGCAACCCGATTCCGTTCGCGCCGCACGCCTTCGTCTCCTGGCCGGTCACGAACGTGCCGCGCGTCAGCGGCAACGTCTACGCCTTCGTGGCCACGCGCCAGCTCAACGGCCGCACCGATTTTCTCTGGCCACGATGATTGGACTCGTCGTCACACTCGTCCTCTTCCCGCTAGTCGGTTGGAGCATCGGACGGCGAAGCGCCGGCGAAGCATTTCTCTTCGGCGCCGGCATCACGGGAACGCTGTTGTTTCTCGCCGGTCTGGTTCACATTCCGCTGGTCGCAGCACTTGCCGTGATCATGGCGCTGGCAATCATTCGAATAGCGACCACTTCGAGAAACCCCGACACTCGACACCCGACACCCGACACGCGATTAGCCACCGCGGTCATGGTCGCCCCCCTCATCGCCCTCACCTTCATCACCACCATCACTCCCCTCAGCGATTTCGACGGGCGCGCGTTCTGGGTGCTGAAGGCGAAGGGGATCGCCCATGAGCGCGCCATCGACGGGCCGTTCTTTCGCGGCGCGACGCTCGACCCGCGCAATCACTATCCGATCCTGATCCCGCTTGACGGCGCCGTAATCCTCGGCGTCTCCCACGATCTCGATGATCGCCAGATTCGCTGGCTCTATCTCGGATTCCTGCTCGCGTTCGCACTCCTGGTACGCGAACGGATCGGCCGCCTGGTCTCGCCGGCAGCGGGCGCGTGGAGCGCGGCCATCCTGGTCTGGCTCCCGCAATTCGCCGTCGAAGGCGAAGGCGGCGCGCTCTCGGCCTACAACGACATCGCCCTCGCGGCATTCGCGGCCGGTGCGTTTTTCGAGTTGGTGGATGGGGTTTCGCAGTCTCGCGGTCTCGCGGTCTCGCAGGACTTCGATGCCTCACAACCGCGAGACCGCCAATTCGCCCTCTGGCTGGCCTTCCTCGTCCTCACCAAGAGCGAAGGCCTGCCGTTCGCCCTGGTCCTTCTGATCATCGGCGCCTTCGTCTTCCGCAAACGGATCGCCATTCCGGCGATTGCGACCACGATCGCGGCCATCGCCCTCTTCGTCTGGCGCGCGCGCATTCCCGCCGGCGATGAAGAAGACATCCTGCGCATGCTGCCGACGGTTTTCTGCAAGCTCCCCAACCTCGGCTACGCGATCGCGGCCTTCCCACGGCACATGCTCCTGTTTCCGCGCTGGGGCCTTTTCTGGATCGCCGTCGTCATCGCCGCGGTAGTGGCGCTGCGCGTCGACCGGCGCATGGCCACAATCGCCATCAGCGTCATCGCGGCCATGCTCGCCATCTACGCAGGCGTCTACACCGCCACCGACTGGGTCGTCTCAGATCTGATCGCCGTCACCGCCGACCGCCTGCTGATGCACGTCATCGCGCCGGCGCTGATGCTGATCGCGCTGGCCGGTTACCGCACGAAGTCGATATAGCCGCGCTCCACGTTCACGTCGACCAGCTTCACATTCACCTTGTCGCCGACGTCGACTCCATGCCCGCCGTGCACGACCTTCCCCTCGACCGGCGGATGGAACACGCGGACCCACGTTCCCTTCTCCGAGGCCCCGGTGACGATGCCGTCGAAACGCTGGCCGACGCGCGGCTCGAGGATGCAGGCCGCGGCCGACTTCCGCACCTGCCTCTCCACCTTGTTCGCCGCATCCTCGGCCTCGGTGCAGTGCTGCGCAAGTGCCGTCAACTCCTCGTCCGTGTAGCCCGGCTTGCCGCCAGCGAGCGCCGGCTTGACCAGGCGATGCGTGATCAGATCGGGGAAACGGCGGTTCGGCGCCGTCGAATGCGTGTAATCGCGCACCGCCAGGCCGAAGTGGCCGATCGATTCCTGCCCGGCCTTCTCGACGACGTATTCGCCCGCGCCCATGGCCTTGACGATGGCCAGCGACAGGTCGGGAAAACGCAGCGGATCGGCCTTGCGCCGGCGGACGAGAAACTCTTCCAGCGCGGCCGAATCGGGATCACCCGGCAGCTTCTCGCCGTACTTCGCGGCGATCGCTTCGATGCGATCCCACCGCTCCGGCGAGCGAACCACGCGCCGCAGGCCGGAAAAACCCTTCTCCGTGAGAAAGCGCGCGGTCACGCCGTTCGCGGCGATCATGAAGTCCTCGATCAGGTTCTTGGCGTTGTTGCGGGCCTCGGCCTGCAGATCGACGACGTGCCCGTCTTTCATCACCGCGCGCGCCTCGATGGTCTCGAGATCGAGCGCGCCGTGCTCGTGCCGCAGCTCACGCATGGCATCGGCCACGCGGTCCTGCAGTTTGAGGTTCTCGGCCAGACCCGGAATTGCCTTCACCTTGGCCGGCATCTCGCCTTTCGACTCCAGCCACATGCCGACGGCGTTGTACGCGAGCTGCGCTTTGTTGTGGACGCGCGCGCGATACACGTCGCCTTTCGTGACCGAGCCGTCGGAGGCGACGACCATGTCCATCACGATGGCCAGCCGATCCTCACCTTCGTTGAGCGACGTCAGATTGGTCGACAGTTTTTCCGGGAGCATCGGAAAGATGCGCGAAGCCGTGTAGACCGAGGTCGTGTTCTGGCGCGCGTGATCATCGATCGGCGTGCCTTTCCTGACGAGCGCATCGACGTCGGCCACCGCCACCATGGCGCGCACGTTTCCGCCACCGAGGTCTTCGGCGACGGTGAGCTGATCGAGATCGCGCGAGTCGTCGTTATCGATCGAGCACCAGAGAAGGTTGCGCAGATCGCGGATCGAGGCATCCGATTCGTCGGCAGCAGCAGCGATCGCATCGGCCTGTTTCTGCGCCTCGGCGGAAAAATCGGGAGCGAGACCGCGATCGATCATCGCCTGCTTCGCGATGTCTTTGAGGATCGAGCTGTGGTTGCAACCGTCGTGTACGTGGTCGTTTGCCATGGTGGGGCGGCACGTTACCATCAGCCCGCATGCGCCCGAAAGTAACAGCAGCCGGCGACCGCGGCCTTCTCGCCGACTTCGGCGCCGATGTGTCCGCCGCGGAGTTGCACGCGCGCGCGGCCGCGTGGCGCAGGCAACCGGACGTCGTGGCCTGCATCGTCGGCCAGCAATCGCTCTACGTCGTCTTCGACGGCGAACCGGCGATCGATTTCGATGACGTGCCGCCGATCGCCTTCACGCCGCGGACGCATCGGATCGACGTCGACTTCTCCGGCCCCGACCTCGAGGAGTTCCTGGCACACACACATCTCACGCGCGACGGCTTCCTGCAGTGCATCCCGTCGATCCGCCTCACCGCCCGCTACCTCGGCTTTCGCGCCGGCTTCGCCTATCTCGAAGGATGGCCGGACGAATGGCGGATGCCGCGCCGGACAACGTCGCGCAATCTCGTCCTGCGTGGCAGTTTCGGCATCGCCGGCGCCATGGCCGGCTTCTATCCCGTCGATTCGCCCGGCGGCTGGAACCTCCTCGGCCGCACGAACGCGATGCTGTGGGATCCGAACGCAGAACCGCCGAATCGCTTCGCGCCGGGCGATGTGATCGAGCTACGTCCGGCGTCGATCGCGACCTTCGACGCCCCCTCGGCCGCAAACATCGAAAGCGCCGGCGAGGTCTTCGCCGAGGTCCTCGCGCCCGGCCAGCTCACGACGATCGTCGGTCCGCGCGACTGGAAGCGTGCCGATTACGGCGTTTCGCCGGGCGGCCCGTTCGATCCGTTCGCCGCGGCGTCGGCCAATCGTGCAGCCGGCAATGAGGATGACGCGCCGCTGCTCGAATGCGTGCTGGTCGCGCCGCGATTGCGTTTTCGCCAGCCGAGACGCGCCGCGTTTTGCGACGGCAGCGGCAATGTGCAGACGTTCGCACTCGCCATCGGCGAAGAACTGAACCTCGGCCGCTTTCACGGCGGACTGCGGGGATATCTCGCCATCGAGGGCGGCATCGACGAGATGCGGGCGCGCTACGCGGAGGCGCCGACAACGTTGCGAGCCGGCGGGATCCTGTCATTCCGAGCCGGCGACGCCCCGGAGGGGCAAAGCGCGCCGAGGAATCCCCGGTTGGTAACCGGTGTCCGTTCGTCCGCGGGTGTATCCGGGGATTCAGAGATTCACATCATTCCCGGCCCCCACGACGCGCCGCCCCTCCCCGAGGAATGGGAAGTGACGCCAGAGTTGAACCGCGTTGGGATTCGCCTTCGCCGCCGGGCCGGCGGCGGTACAGCCGGCGAGCCGCCGGCGCTACGGGAGCTCCCATCGTGCGGGATGCAATTCGGCACGTTGCAATGGCATCCGGACGGGAGCCTCGTGGCCATGGGGCCGGATCATCCCGTCACCGGCGGTTATCTGCAGCCGGCGACGGTTGTATCCGACGATCTGTGGAAGCTCGCCCGGCTGGCACCGGGCGAGCGGGTCCGGCTAGTCGCCGTATGAGTATCCCGAGCGTGCGGTGACCTTGAACTCGGGGTTGCGCAGCGCCACGTTGACTTTCTGGAAGCCGTGCTCGCCGGGACGCTTCTTCGTGTAGTAGCTGATCAGGTAATAGCCCGCCGTTTTCTTCTCGATCTGCTTGAGCGGCGTGACGTAGCTGGCGTGGAGGCGGTAGTACTCGCCGTTGGTATCGCTGGCCATCGTGGACAGGTTCTGGTGCACGTACTCCGGCTCGACCATGCCGCTCTGCAGCGAAACGGGATAGAGCGTCACGTCGGCGCTGTTGAGCGACTCGATCATCGGATCGTAGTAACGGCTGCGGCTCATGATCAGACCGCCGCGCACGTCTTCGTCGGGACCGATGATGCCGTTCGAGAAGATGACCATGTCTTTGCGGGCATGAATCGGGCGCAGCGCATCGCCGAGGAGATCGAGCGCTTCGTAAACGGCTCCGGTCTTGTTGATCATCCGGTCGATGTCCATGTTGCGCATGATCGATGGGCCGCTGCCACTCGCGTCTTTCGTGCGCAGGCCGAGGCCGTAGGAGGTCGCGTCATTCAACGCGCGGCGGATCTGCGCCTTGTCGGAGGTGAAGTCGCTGTAGACCTTGAGCCTCACATCATGTCCGACGACCGCCACGCGATCCTCGGCGCGCAGGCGGTCATCGAGAAAGCGGATGACGTCGTTGCGGGCGCGGATCATCTCCGCCTGGGACGTGAAGTCGGACGTGATCTTGTCGAAGAAGAAGATCATGTACCGCTCCTCGTGCACGCGCTCGACCTTGAAGTTCGCGGCCGATTCGGGAGCGTTGATGAGGCGGCGGTTGGTGAAGTAATCGACCGAGTCGACCGGCATCGGCTGGCCGTTCTCGCGGACGACGAAATCGTCCTTGCCGAGGCCGAGCATCTGGTTGCCGCGGGAATCGGTCACGATGGCGTCGAGCTGGACCAGGTTGACGTCGACGCGCTCGGTGAACGGCTGCGCTGCTGGCTGAGTCTCCTGCGCAAACAGCGGCGCGGCAGCAATCATGAGTAAGGTGAAGAAACGCTTGGACATGAAGTCCCCCTTCGCGGGGTGCAAACGGCGGCGAGAGGAGAGGGGATTCCGCCGGGCCGCCGCGGGATTCCGTTCCGGAGACATTGTCACCGCTATGTACGGGCCGGCACGGCCGGCTGCGTTTGTTGCCCAAGGCTCGCCCAGCATTTTCGATCGATTGTTCTGCTGCGCGTACTCTTGGCGTTCTGACGGAATGAACCCCGCAGGGGGCCGGTTTGACCCGGCTGCGCGGTTCCCCTAGAATCCGCGTCTCTTTTTCGCGCCGCTTCCGGCGCGTCTTCACTTCCCGGGGCATAGCTCAGCCTGGTTAGAGCGCACGGTTCGGGACCGTGAGGTCGGAGGTTCAAATCCTCTTGCCCCGACCAATTCCGATTTGCATTGCGGCCCCGCCTCGGCGGGGCCGTTTTTCGTACGTAGGCCGGCCTCTTGTGAATTGCCCTCGTCACTGAGGTCTCAGATCCGGGTCAGCTGGTCAGAGTGAGAGTCCGACCTACGTTCACCATGGCACATCCGCCACCCCGTGCTGATGATTCGCGAACCTCGCCGCCACGAACAGGAAATCCGACAGCCGGTTGAGATAGGTGAGTGACGCCTTCGTCGCCTCGTCGTCGTCGCGAAGGGAGACGACAAGCCGTTCCCCGCGCCGGCAGATTGTTCGGGCGACGTGCAGCTGCGCGGCGGCGAGGCTGCCGCCGGGGAGGATGAAGGTCTTGAGCGGCGCGAGCTCGGACTCCATCGCGTCGATCGACTGCTCCAGCGAGGTTACGCGCGCCGGATCGGGACCGGCGAAACGCGACGTGCCCGGCGACGCCAGGTGCGCGCCGATATCGAAGAGGTCCGACTGGATGAGGTGCAACTGACCGTCGAGCGATGACGCTGGCCAGCTGGCGCGGGCGACGCCGAGGAATGAATTCAGCTCGTCGATCGTGCCGTAGGCTTCGATCCGCGCGTCATCTTTGCGAACGCGTGCGCCGCCGAACAGCGACGTCTCGCCAGTGTCGCCGGTGCGGGTGTAGATCTTCATGATGCGGTTGCGGGGTCTCGCGGTCGCGAAGTTGCGTGGTAACTACTGCGAGACCGCGCAACCCGCCCTTTCACGCCTCCGCTTCGAGCTGGCGAATCCGTTCCTTCACCACCATCTCGGCGAGGTCCGGGATCACTTCCCAGGCGATGTTGCGGACGACCTGCTCGGACATCAGCTGAACCACGCGGCGGGCGATGCGGTCGACCTGCTCGTCGGTCAGATCGGTGATCTGCGGGTTGACGTCGGTGATCTGATCGTTGACGTCCGTGATCTGCGGATTCACGTCGTCCGTGATCTGCGGATTCACGTCATCGGTGATCTGGTTGTTGACCGGCGGCGCCGCTGCCTCCTCGACCGGTTCGGCCATCGACCAAGATGGTTCTTCCGCGGGCGGCGCCGGTTCCGGTTCGGCGAACGGATCGGCCGTCGGAGCCCATGAGGGCTCGGGCGTTGCCGCGGGCGTCGACGCCATCTGCTGCATTTCTTCGAAGCTCAGGCGGTTGAATGCGCGCGTCTCGCCGGCGAAAACGGACGGCTGCTCATCCCACGGCGAGAGCTCCGGCTCGGGCGACGCTGCCGGCGTTTCGAATGGCGCCGGCTGCGGCTGCGCGGCCTCGGCCATCTGACGCATCTCTTCGAAGCTCATCTTCGGAATCGCGCGTGTCGAGGCATCGTCCTGCGGCTCATCCCACGGCGATGGCTCGGGGGCCGGTGGTGCGGGCGGCGGCGGTGGCGGCGTGGCTGCCGGCTCCGCGGCCATCTGCTGCATCTCTTCGAAACTCATGCGGGGAAAGGCGCGCGTTTCGCCGCCGAATGCTGACGGCGCCTCGTCCCATGGCGAAGCCTCGACCGATGGCGGATGGATCGGCGGCGGTTCCGGCTCCGGCATCGCCGGCTGCGGCGCGGTCGTCGGGAGGCTCGGCTCATTCGACATCTGCTGCATCTCCTCGAAGCTCATGCGCGAAAAGGCACGGGTCTCACCGCCGTAATCCTCGGACGGCGTATCGAAGGGCATATCCGAGGCGGATGGCGATGCCAGCGGCGGAGCGGCGGAGAAGATGTCGTTGTCGTGCGCGAACGGATCGGCGATGGCCGCGGCCGGCTCGGGCTCCGAGGCGGGCATGTTCTGGCTCGCCTGCACCAGCTCCTCGACCTTGTGAATGAGGCTCTGCGACTCGAACGGCTTGGTCACCACCGCATCGCAGCCGGCCTTGTCGGCGCGGTCGGGATCGAACGGCTCGAACGTGCCGGTCAGCAGGATCACGGGGATGTTGCGGTATTCGGGATGCGACTTCACGAACTCGCAGACTTCGTAGCCGTTTTTCTCCGGCATGATGATGTCCGAGAGGATGATGTCGGGCCGCATCTCGGCCAGCTTCTGGATCGCTTTGGCCCCGTTGTTGACCGCGGTCACCTCGTAGTCGCCGTCCGAAAACGTGAGCTCGACGACTTTCTGAATGGTGATGCTGTCATCCGCGAGGAGGATTTTCTTCGGCATGGGATCTCACTCCGATTGATTCCGAGGAACTGTAGCAGTTAGGCGGGGTGCTGTTGCTTCTCCCGCTTGAAGACCATGCCGATGTGATCCGTCGCGCCGGTCTTGAAGTTGATCGAGGTGATGCTGACGAGCTCCCAGCCGTCATCGCCGAGGCGGTTCAACTCTTCGGCGCGCCGCGGATCCATCGAGTAATTCTCCGACCGGACATTGATGATCTTGTACTCCCAGGTCTTCATGGGTCCGCCCCCTCCCGCGGTGCTGAACGCTAGTGGCCGGAAGTGTAGCAGGGTTCGAGGTTAGGCCCTACAATCGCAGCCCTTTCGCGCTATGTCCGACCGCCCTTTCCTGATCCTCATCGTCATCGACGGCTTTGGTTGCCGCGGCGAATCCGAGTCGAATGCGATTGCCGAGGCGGAGACGCCATGCTTCGACCGGCTGTATCGCGATTCGGCCTGGACGACGCTCGAGGCCTCGGGGCGCGCCGTCGGACTGCCGCGCAATCAAATGGGCAACTCCGAGGTCGGGCATCTCAATATCGGAGCGGGCCGTATCGTCGATCAGGACATCGTCCGCATCGGCAAGGCGGTCTCGCGGCACGAGTTAGAGACGAATCCCACGCTCATCGATGCCGTCAAGCAGGAGAAGGCCATTCACTTCGCCGGTCTGCTATCGGATGGCGGCGTGCACTCGATGCAGACGCATCTTCACGGTCTGATCGATGCTGCCATCAACCTCGGAGCGAAGGATGTCTTCGTCCGCGCCATCCTCGACGGCCGCGACACGCCGCCGAAGTCGGCCGAGAAGTACCTCGGCGATCTGCTCGCGCACATCGACGGCAAAGCGCAGGCGCATCTGGCCACCATCATCGGCCGCTACTTCACGATGGACCGCGACAAGCGTTGGGATCGCGTGCAGCGCGGCTATGACCTGATGACCCTCGGCGTCGGCACGGAGACGAAGGATCCGCTCCAGACGCTGCGACGCTTCTACGAGCAGAACGTGACCGACGAATTCATCGAGCCGGTTTCGGTGCTGACGTCCGAGGGCGCGCACCGCGGGCGGGTGGAAGATGGCGACTCGCTCGTCTTCTTCAACTTCCGCGCGGACCGGATGCGCGAGATCGTTTCGGCATTCAAGGATGCTGATTTCGACGGCTTCCATCGCGCCATGCATCCCAAGGTTCATCTTGCGACGATGAATTCGTATCGCGAAGACTGGACGCTGCCGATTCTCTTTCCGCCACAGGAAGTGAAGAACCACCTCGGCGAAGTGCTTTCGCACGCGGGCCTGAAACAGCTCCGCATCGCCGAGACCGAGAAATACGCGCATGTCACCTTCTTCTTCAACGGCGGCTCCGATACGAAATCGTCCGGCGAGGAGCGGATTCTCGTCCCGTCGCCGAAGGTGGCTACGTACGACCTGAAACCGGAGATGTCGCTGGTCGAACTGACGGACAAGGTGGTGGAAGCGATCACGTCGAAGACGTTCGACGTCATCATCATGAACATCGCCAATCCCGACATGGTCGGGCACACCGGCGTGATGAAGGCGGCGGTCGAAGCGGTTCACGATACCGACGTTGCGATCGATCGCATCCTCACCTCGGTGGCAACAATCGATGGCGTGGCGCTCATCACCGCCGATCACGGCAATGCTGAATTGATGTTCGATCCCGCCACCGGGCAGCCGCACACGGCGCATACGACCAATCCGGTGCCGCTGATTCTGGTCGATGCGCACAAACGATTCGGCTCGCTGCGCGGCGGCGGATCGCTGCAGAATGTCGCGCCGACGATTCTGGACATCCTCGGCATTCCGAAGCCGGCGGAGATGACCGGCGAATCGTTACTGGAGAGCACTACTTGATCCTCGAACAGATCACCGAGCAACTCACCGAAACGCTGACCGCGCGCGTGCTGACGCTCTTCGGCCACGCCGTCGATCGCGTCGTACTGCAGGCGCCGCCGCGGCTGGCCATGGGCGACCTGGCCACGCCGCTCTGCCTGGAACTGGCCAAAGCGCTGAAACGCAAACCGCGCGAGCTGGCCGAGGCGATGGTCGACGGGCTCAAGCTGCCGATGTTCGTGCAGTCGGTGACCGTCGAAGGCGCCGGCTACCTGAACTTCCGCTTCGACCGCGGCGCCTTCACCGCGGCGCACATCCGCAGCGTGATGGCGCCCGGCGCGCCGACCGGCGATCGCGTGATCGTCGAGCACACGAACATCAATCCGAACAAGGCCGCGCACATCGGCCATCTCCGCAACGCCGTCCTCGGCGACACGCTGGTCCGCTGCCTGAAATGGCTCGGCTACCGCGTGGAGACGCAGAACTACATCGACGACACCGGCGTGCAGGTGGCCGACGTCGTGGTGGCCTTCACCCATCTCGAGCCGAAATCGCTGGCCGAGGTCAGGGCCATGATCGACGACCCGAGCGTGCGGTTCGACTACTACTGCTGGGACGTCTACTCGAAGATGGCCAGCTACTACGCCGCGAATCCCGAGGCGCAGCAGTGGCGCCGCGACACGCTGCACGCCATCGAGCGGCACGAAGGCGAGACCTTCGCGTTCGCATCGACCATCGCCCGCGCCATCGTCAAGCTGCACATCGCCACGATGCTGCGGCTCGGCATCACCTACGACCTGCTGCCGAAAGAGAGCGACATCATCAATCTGCACTTCTGGGACCGTGCCTTCGAGCTTTTGAAGACCAGTGGCGCCGTGATCCAAGAGACCGAGGGCAAGCACAAAGACTGCTGGGTGATGAAGCTCGACGAGAGCGCCGAATTCGAAGGGATGAACGAGCCGGACAAGATCCTGGTCCGCTCCAACGGCACGGTGACGTACACCGGCAAGGACATCGCCTACCAGCTCTGGAAGTTCGGCCTGCTCGACCGCACCTTCAACTTCCGCGAGTTCTTGAAGTACCCCGACGGCCACGTTCTGTGGGAGTCGACCAGCGGCGAGGGATCGCCGGATGCGCCGCACTTTGGCGGAGCGAAGAAGGTGGTCAACGTCATCGACGTGCGCCAGGCCTATCTGCAGAAGGTGGTGAAGGAAGGCGTCCGCCAGCTCGGGCACGCGCGCGAGGCGGAGAACTCGATCCACTTTTCCTACGAGATGGTGGCGCTGACTCCGGCGACCGCGAAAGCGCTCGGCATCGACGTCTCTGAGGAGGATGCGAAGAAGCCGTACATCGAGATGTCGGGGCGGAAAGGGCTGGGCGTCAAAGCCGACGATCTGATCGATGCGCTGGCGGAGAAAGCCGGCGAGTCCGTGCGCGAGGGACGAGGCGAAGGGCTGACGGGCGAAGAGCTGGAGCAACTCGGCCGCCAGATCGCCGTCGCCGCGCTCCGCTACTTCATGCTCAAGTACGGCCGCAACAAAGTCATCGCCTTCGATTTCAACGAAGCGCTGACCTTCGAAGGCGATTCCGGTCCCTACCTGCAGTACTCGACCGTCCGCGTGGAGAACATCTTCCGCAAGATGGCCGAACGCGGCGTCGATGCCCGGCTCGACGATGCCTCACTCGACGAACTGACGCTGACCGAAGGGCTGACCGACGAGATGTGGGAGCTGGTGCGCCTGAGCGCCGAGCTCCCCGCCGCCATCCGCCGCGCCACCGAGGCGCTGGAGCTCTCGATCATCACGCACGACCTCTTCGTGCTGGCGCAGAAGTTCAACAGCTTCCACCACAAGTACCCGATCCTCAATGAGAAGGACCCGGCCGAGCGGCAGCGCCGCGCGGTGTGCGCCGAGGTGTTCCGGCAGACCATGACGGCGACGCTGGGATTGTTGGGGATTCCGGTTCCGGAGAGGATGTAATCGCTAGGCGGCGAACGGAATGATCTCGAGCTCGATACCCGATCGAACGCCGGCCAGAATCTTTTCGACACGCTGAAACGTGGGATCGTCCATCGAGAACTCGCTGCATCGATCGCACTGAAAGACCGGAAGCGATTTGAGGATCACGATCGAATGATCTCCCGTCTTGAACGGAAGGTCCGTCGTGGCGGGCTGCTGTTTCGAACCGCAAACTCGACACTTCATCGCGATTTCCTCCGCAACAAATCAGGATGCCACTCTTCGAGATCCGGCCGGTATGCCGTTACGACGCGCACGTTGCGGTCCGGGACGTCGGTCGCGAACAGGACGTGAAATGCCGAATCGGCTCTGACGAGATAGCTCGGCAGATACTTGTCGTCAGGGTACTCCTCGACGAGCTGATACGAATCGACAGCGGCGAGTATTTCCTGCCGTGAGATGCTCCGTTGATGGAGTCTCATGTTCACGTGATAGGTCCAGTACAGAGCGCGCCTGCGAACACAGTCCTGAATGAAGGCAATCGGATCTGTGGGATGCCGGTGTCGTTCCGTAGTCAAACTCCGCGAAGGAGTCTACCTCGGACACTCTCCCAGGCAGGCTCTGTTACAATAACCCGCTCGCGGCGCTCCAATCGCCGCATCCACATCATGCGATTCGATCTACAGGACGTAGCTTTGCGTACGCTCATCCTCGTCGCCGGAGGGCTTGCGGCGGTGCTGCTCGCGCTCAAAGGACAGGGGCAGGCCCTCCCCGCACTCGCCGCCGGCGGCACGCTCGGGGCCTGCGTGATGGCGCGTTTCGGACCTCGCGAAAGCTAAGCGCTTTGCGCTTCGTCTGCGCGGCGGACGTTTTCGGCTTGCAGGCCCTTCGGGCCCTGTTTGACGTCGAACTCTACGCGCTCGCCTTCATTCAGCGTCCGGTAACCCTGCGCCTGGATGGCGCTGTGGTGCACGAAGACATCCTCGCCGGTGTCGCGTTTGATGAAGCCGTAGCCTTTGTCGTTGTTGAACCACTTGACTGTGCCAACCTCGGCCATTTCAACCTCCGGCCGGTACGCGTTCCTGGCGCGTGAACCCGGGCGAACGGTGAATTCTGCAATGTTCAGGCCTTGCGACGTCGCCCTCACCAGATCAACGCGCGATTCATCCCGATGCGCTGAAAGCCGAGGTCCTCGTAGAGCGCGATAGCCGGGAGATTGAAGTCGTTGACGAAGAGCGTGACCGTCTTTCCCTTGCGCGCGCAGTGGCCGCAAACCTCGCGCAGAAGCGCGCGCGCGTAGCCGCGGCGGCGAAAACTCGGATGGGTCCAGACGCCCATCAGCTGCACGGTCTCACTGGTGACCGCCGAGTACTCGCACTTCGCGGCGATCTGGCCGTCGACCACACGGATGACGGAACGCTTCTGTTCGACCAGCTCCCGGACGCGCTCTCGGTAGCCGGCGGCATCGCGGTCGAGGGGATCGATCCCCACCTCCTCGCGATGCATGGCCGCGCAGGCGGGGACGAGCGCTTCGAGATCGCGCATGGTGGCGTAACGCGACTCTTTGAGATCGGGATAGTCGAGCCGCCCGCGCATGGCGTAGACCGGCTGGTTCATGCGCACGACCGTCGGAGGATCGAGCCGGGTCCGCAGCCGCGCCCAGAGCATCTCCACCAGGTGCGCCGGCGAGATGATCGCCCGCACCGGCAGCATGCGCGTGAGAATGCGCTCGGCGATGACGGCGATGGCCGTTTCGGTGACGTCCTGCGGCAGCTCACGGTCGCCGGCCACGACGACGTTCGTCGCCAGCGACGCCACCAGCACTACCTCGCGGTTGTGCCGCACCTCCACCGTCTGCGTCGATGGCGCGAAGCGCTCTTCGAGGATGCGCGAGATCAGGTAGACGTTGATCAGCGGATCGCGCCGCAGGAACTTCAGGGCAGCCGCCACGTCGTCATTCGACAGCGACTTGACCGACCAGCGTCCTTCGACGGGGAGAGTAGCCATGGGAGTCAGTAGATTAGTGGATTAGCCGATTCGTGGATTAGGAAAACCCGCCTAGCCCGCGTAGTCGATTAGTGGATCAGGAACCCGCGCGTTCGCCTCTTCGAATCTACTAATCCACTGCTGCTACAGCTGCGATCCCGCCAGATACGCCAACCCGTCCACCGCCTTGTGCCAGAGGCCGCGGTGGTGCCATTCGTCGAAGTGCCGCTCCTCGGCGAACTTCATGTCGTCATCGAAAACGGCTTTGAGCTGCGCGGCCAGCGCGGGATCGAGCACGCCCATGCTCACTTCGTCGTTCAGCTGCAGGGCGCGGCGATCGAAGTTGGTCGAGCCGACGCACGACCAGATGCCGTCGACGATGATCACCTTCTGATGGAGCAGGGTCTTCTTGTATTCGAAGATCTTGACGCCGGCTTTCAGCAGCAGGCCGAAGCGATGGTGGCTGGCGTGCTGGACGATCGGGCTGTCGGTCGATGTGGTCGCCGGCACCATCACCTTGACATCGACGCCCCGCTTGACCGCTTCGGCCAACGCGGCCACCGCGTCGTCGTCAGGCAGCAGATACGGGTTCTGGATGATGATCTCGCGACGTGCCGCTTTGATGGCCAGGTAGTAGAGCACCTGCACCGAGGAGACGCCGCCGGTTGGCGAGGTGTAGGCGAGATGGGCCTGCGTCGGACCGGCGGACGGCAGATGCGGAAAGTACTTCTCGCCGGCGATGATCTCACCTGTCTCTTCGATCCAGTTTTCGCAGAAGGCCGCCTGCATCCGATTGACGATCGGCCCCTCGATGCGCAGACCGGCATCGCGCCAGTGATTCTTGTCCTGCCCATGGCCCGTCCACTCCTCGGCGATTCCATATCCGCCGATGTAGCCGATGCGGCCGTCGATGATCATCTCCTTGCGATGGTCGCGATTATTGAGGCGCCCGAGGTTGGCCAGCGTCGGCGGATGGAACCGGACGAAACGGACGCCGGAGTCGAGCATCAACTTCGCCAGATCCTTGTCCATCTTGTGACCGCCCGAGGCGTCGACGAGCAGCCGTACCTCCACGCCGCTCCGTGCTTTTGCTGCCAGTGCGTTGGCGATCTGGCCGCAGATCGGCCCCTTCCACCAGATGTACGACTCGATGTGCACGCTCTCCTTCGCGCTGGCAATGTCGCGCAGCAGGAGCGGGAAAAATTGATCGCCGTTTTCGAGGAGCTGGACCTTGTTGCCGGCATCGAGACTCGATTGCGTCAGTCCGACGATCGATGGAAGCAGCGTCGCGAAGTCTCCGACATTCTTCACATTCAGATGCGGGTTGGTTCCGCGTTCCGCCGACCAGAGCAGGATCGTCAGTCCGATGACGGCCAGGAGCAGCGCGGCAAACAGGATGATCGGCACGCGGATGACGTGCGATCCATGCGCGGTCTTCTCGATCCGGTGCGTCTTCCTTTTCGGCTTGGGCATCAGTCGCGGCTCCAGAAAAGTTCGGCGATGACGGGATAGTGGTCCGACGGTCCGGTGTTGACGGCGCGCGTGCCGGCAACGCGCCATCCCCAGTCGGCGAAGATGTAATCGATGCGTGTCCCGAGGAAGGGATGCGTCAGTTTGATGTCCGGGCCGCAGAGCTGCGCCGCGTCTTCCTTTTCGAACTTCGCCACCTCGGCGGTCGCCGGCGAGGCATTGAAATCGCCGAGAAGAAGATAGGGATAGCGGCTGGTACGCACGTGTTTGGAGAGGCAATCGAGCTGCTCTCCGCGGGACTTCGCGTTGAACTGCGCCCAGGCGGTGAGATGGGCAACGTAGACGTTGAGCGTCGCGCCGTCGATGCGGATGACCGACTCCAGCACGCTGCGCGGCTCGCCGATGCTCGGCAGCGGATGCACGACCGCGGAAACGATCTCGCCGCGCGTGAGGATGGCGTTGCCGAAATCGCCGCCGAGGCTGTGGTAACTGCGGCCGTAGTAACCGTTCATGCCGGTCAGCCGGCGAATCTCTTCGAACTGATTGCGAAAGCGGACCTGCCAGGTGTGGTCGTGAACTTCCTGCAGGCCGACGACGTCGGGATGGAACTGTTGGATCGTCGCCGCGATTTTCGCCGCGTGGTCGGTGTCGTACAGCTCATCGTGACCCTCGATGTTGTAGGTCATGACGATGAGCGGCCGCTCCTGCCGCGGATAGCCGGTGCGCTCCGGGAAGGAGACCAGCCGCCCCGCCTCGTCGCGCGTGAGGATGCGCACCGAGGGATCCACCGGCTTCGGCCGGCACTCGCCCGAACGGACGGTATAGACGGCGAAGACGCGGTAGAGAAAAAAGAGGAGGAGGATCGAGAGGATTCCGAGGATAGGCCGCCTCACTGGTGCGTCATCAGGCATCGATGAGGGACGCAGAGCGAGAACAATGCCTGCGGGAGCCCTGGGAGCGCGGACGTCCCGTCCGCCGTCCTTGGCAAGATCCTGCCCAAACTGCGGACGGGACGTCCGCGCTCCCAGGAGGGGCTACATCTTGGCGCGGAGGGCCGCTTCGTGCGCGCGGGCGCGATCGAGCGCCTCTTCGAGCGCTCTCACGACCGAGGTCGCCGAGGCCAGCAGCGACTGCAATTCCGCCCGCTCCGCGCCGGCGTCGTGAATCTCGGTGGCGCTGGCGGCGAATGGATCGTCCGTGTGATCGGGCTCGACTTCGACGGCGACCATGGCGCCGAACGGATCCTCTTCTTCGACCGCCGTAACCTCGATCGGCTCGACCTCGAACGGCGAGACGGTGACCGTCGAATCGGCATCGAACACGGGCGCCGGCTTCATCGACAGCTTCGGCGTTCCCGCGGACGTCGCCGTCACGCCTGACTTCGCGGTCATGTCCGGCGCGCCGAGCTCCGGCTCCTCGTGCAGCGTGGTGTCGACGTTGTTCTTGAGATTGTCGAGGATGCGCGCCACGGCGGCGCGCAGCGTAGCCGTGACGCCAGTGCCGTTGATGGCCGAGGCCTCGACGGTGGTGGCGCCGTTCGGATTCAGGTACTCGTTCATCGCCTCGACCGTATCGACGTTCGGCAGATCGCGCTTGTTGTACTGGTAGACCAGCGCCACCTTCTGCGGATCGATGCGATTGATGCGGAGATTCGTCTTCAGGTTCTCCAGGCTGTCGAGATTCGAATCGCGCATCGACGACTGCGAATCGGCCACGAAGACCACGCCGTCCGCACCGCGCAATACCAGCTTTCGTGTGGCGTCGTAGAACACCTGGCCGGGCACGGTGTAGAGCTGCACGCGTACCTTCTGGCCTGCGATCGTCCCCAACTCCATCGGCATGAAGTCGAAGAAGAGCGTGCGGTCGGTCTCCGTCGACATCGAGATCATCTTGCCCTTGTTGTCGAGCTTCGGATTCCCGTAAATCTTTTCGAGATTGGTCGTTTTCCCGCAGAGGCCAGGCCCGTAGTAAACGAGCTTGACCGTCACCTCGTTGATCGCCTTGTTGATGAGGACCATGGGGTGGCTAGCTTAGCAGGAAGCGGGAAGCTGTTAGCTGTCAGCTAAGAGCTCCGCAACCTGATATCTTTTCCACCATGTCTCGCAAAGAACTGTTCGAAAAAGTGTCGATGGAGCAGATCGTCGGCGTCGTGCGCGAAGAAAGCGTCGAGGCGGCGGAGTCGGTGGCCGAGGCGTATGCAAAGAATGGGATACGAATCCTCGAGGTGACGTTGACCACGCCCGATGCATTCGACCTCATCACGCGGTTCGCGCAAAAGTACGCGCCGCTCGACGTCGTCATCGCCGCGGGCACGGTGCGCAACGCCAACGATGCCGCGCAGGCCCGGCGCGCCGGCGCGAAGATCATCGTCTCGCCGCACACCAACCTGCAGGTGATCGAGTACGCCACGGAGAACGATCTCCTCTCCGTCGCCGGCGCCGGAACGGCCACCGAGATCATCCACGCCTGGGAAGCGGGATGCGACATCGTCAAAGTCTTCCCGGCCCTCTACCTCGGCGGGCCCGACTACATCCGAACCCTGCGCGGTCCGATCCGCGACGTGCCGATGCTCGCCGGCGGCCCGGTGCCGCTCGACACTATCGAGAGCTACCTCGATGCCGGCTGCATCGCCGTCAACCTCGGCGCGTCGCTGGCGGTTCCGGATCTGGTCAAGACCGAACAGTGGGACGAGATCGGCCGCCGGGCACTGCTGGCGACCTCGATCGTCCAGTCACGCAACGTCGACATCGAAGCCGACTCGTACGTCCACTGACCGTGAGCAGTCTGATTCAGAAGGCGTACCTCGTTCCGGGGCAGCCGCACATTCTGCTGGCGCCCGATCGCAATCCCGGCTGGGCCTCGCTGAAGCAGAGCTACGAGGCGATCGGCCGCGAGATCGAGCGCTCCGGCGCCGAGCTGATGCTGCTCTATTCGACGCAATGGTTTTCGGTGATCGGCCATCTTTTCCAGATCGCGGCCAATCCGGAGTGGACGCTGGTCGATCAGAACTGGTACGAGCTCGGCGAGATCCCCTATTCGTTCCGCGTCGATCCCGAGTTCGGAACGCTCTACGCCGGCGCCTGCAAGGACCTCGGCATGCAGGCGGCGACGGTCGACTATCGCGGCTTCCCGATCGACACTGGCACCGTGGTCGCGCTGAAGCTGCTCAATCCGAACAATGCAGTGCCCGCGTCGATGGTGTCGTGCAACATCTACGCGGAGCGCGACGAGACCCGCGCCCTCGGGCGCGCCGCGCGCTCAGCGATTGAACGGTACGGGAAGAAGACCATCGTGGTGGTGGTGTCGAATCTTTCGAATCGCTATGAGGTCGGCGAGATCGATCCGGCGCACGATCACATCTCGTCGTCGAAAGACGATGAGTGGAATCGCAAGATCCTGGAGATGCTCGGCGAAGGGCGGCTCGAGGACGTGGCCCAGGTGGCCCGCGAGTTCGGCCGTGAGGCCAACGCGGACATGGGCTTCAAGGCCATCTGGTGGCTGGCCGCGCTGGCCGGCGAGAACAACAAATACGACGGCAAGGTGTGGGATTACCAGCCGGTCTGGGGCACCGGAAACGCGCTGGTGGAGCTGACGCCGAATCCCAACAAGGAACTCGACTTCGAGAAGGAGTTCGACGAAGGCCCGGTCGAGGCGGGAACGGGTCTGGAGTCGCACAACGTGTCCGAGGCCGGTCCGGACGTTGGCCGCGCCAGCGAGATGTCGTCGCAGGAAGAGTGGCCGGAAGATCGCACGCCGATCATGGCCAGCGGCGCCGCATCTCCCGTCGGCGCCTATCCGCACGCCCGCCGCGTCGGCGATCTGCTCTTCCTTTCCGGCATCGGACCGCGGCGGCCGGTGACGAACGAGATCCCCGCCGGAATCGAGGCCCAGACCCTGGCCACGATCGACAACGTCCGGGCGATTCTCGAGGCGTCGGGAAGCTCGCTGGAGAAAATTCTCGACGTGACTGTCTATTTGACTGACATGAAGAGAGACTTCGACCGGTTCAACCGCGTCTACGCTGATGTGCTGGGAACAATTCAACCGACGCGGACGACGGTCGGCGTCGACTCGCTGCCGACGCCGATCTCGGTCGAGATGAAGATCATCGCCTCCGTGCACTAAGCGACGATGACTCTCATCGACATCTCCCCGCTCATCGATACCGCCATCAACGTCTGGCCGGGCGATACACCGTTCGTGCGCACGGTGAACGCCGACATGAAGTCCGGCGCGAATCTGACGCTGAGCGATGTCCGCGTGTCGCTCCACGTTGGCGCGCACGCCGACGCGCCGAGTCATTACATCGCCGACGGCCCCGATATCGCTTCGCGCTGTCTCGATCTCTACCTCGGCCGCTGCGTGGTGGTCCACCTCGACGTCGCCCGCGGCGAACGGATCATGCCCGATCACGTGGCCGACAAGGTCGAGGCACTCTCCGCCCCACGCGTTCTCTTCCGCACCGGCACGTTCCCCGATCACAACCACTGGAACAATGATTTCGCCAGCCTCTCGCCGCAGCTGGTCGACGATCTCTACCACCACGGCGTCCGCCTCATCGGCATCGACACGCCGTCGGTCGATCCCTTCGACTCAAAAGCGCTCGAAGCACACCGCGCCTTCGCCCGAAACAACATGGCCATGCTCGAAGGCCTGGTCCTCGAAGGCGTGGACGAAGGCGAGTACGAGCTGATCGCGCTCCCGCTGAGGATCAAGTGCGCGGACGCGAGTCCGGTGAGGGCGGTGTTGCGGACGTTGTGAGGGCCAGGCAGCTCAAGGCAGCGCCGTCTTGCGGATCCGCGTGTTTTCTACGACACAGAAGAGGCGACTCAGATTTTCGCCTTCGCTTCCTACGAGATCCATCACGATCGAGACCGTCTCCTTCATGCTTGTCTCGCGGAGACGAATCAGGACGACTGCAACCGAATGCCGTCGCTTGAAGACAAGCTCCCCGAAATCCTTGTCGAAGGTAATGACGACGCGCCTCTCGTTCGCCGCTTTTTCGATCAGCGCGACGTCAGGAGTGCGCGGAACGGTGTACGCCCAAAACACATCGTGGCCGAGAGAAGTCAGGGCCTCAACGAGCAGCCCAGGCGTGTTGGCGTCGGCAAGAAACTTCATGCATGCCGGCGCAACGGGAGCGAATACATCTGCACTTCCGAGAGCATTTCAGCGGCATACGCAAGGCATGCGTGAATCTGCTCGGGCGTCAGTCCGGGGTAGTTCTGGACGAGTTCCTGCTCGGTCCAGCCATCCGCGAGGCGCTCTACAATGAACTCGACAGTCAGGCGTGTCCCGGCAATAACCGGCTTGCCCATCATCACATCCTGGTCCGCGGTAATCGTCTCTTTCCAATCCGTCATGTCCTGCCCCCGGCTCGTGTTAGTGTTTCATAGACTTCAATCAATCGCGCTGCTGCCTGCTCGTACCCGAAACGTTCCGACTGTTCGTAGGACCGCCGGCGCAACGCGTCGATGTCACCGCGCGACACCGCCATCACCTTCAATGCCGCGGACTCGGGGGTCGCGATCTCGGCGATGAGCGTTGGAGCGAGGTCGCCGAGGAGTGCGGGGATGCCTTCGATCGGGAAGGTGATCGGGATGACGCCGCAGGCCATCGCTTCGAGCACGGCGCGGTGTCCTTCATCCGAGCCGCGGGCGGTGAAGAGGAGGAGGTCGGCGGCGCGGTAGTGGTCGGCGAGGTCGTCCTCGTGGTAGCCGGCCCAGATCACGTCGATGGAGAGCGCGCGGGCGAGCGTTTCGAGGGCGGGGCGGTGCTCGCCGTGGCCGATGATCATCAGGCGGGCATTCGGCAGCTCGCGGCGCACGGCGGCGAAGGTTCGCAGCACGTCTTCGAAGCCGCGATCTTTCGACAGCTTGCCGATCGCCAGCAGCAGCAGATCGTCGGGCCCGAGGTTGTAGTGGGCACGGACGTCGCGTCCGGTGGGGGTGAATTGAACCTGATCGAGCGGCGGCGGCGTAAAGACGGCGTCGCGTCCGCGGATCGCCGGAGCATCGACGAACGAGTCGTTGATCACGCAGAAGCCGCTCGTGCGCGCGATCAGCCATCGCGTGAGCGGATCGCCGCGCAGCACGCGCCGCGCATGAAACGTTCGCACGATGGCGGTCCGATCTCCGCGGACGGCGAAATACGCCAGCCAGTGATCGTAGGTGAGATGGGCGTGGACGATCTCGAAACGGTGGTGGTCGATCAGTCGCGCGATCGTGTCGACCGTACGAGCGAACGAAAACGGGTTCTGCGCTTTGGCGATGATCGGGTGGGCGAAATCGTGATGGCCGATCTTCTTCTGCAGCTTGTAGCCGCCGACGTACGCGTAGTGCGCGTCGATGCCGGCCTGGCGCAGCGCCTCCGTTTCGGCGAAGGCCGGAGCGGCCGCGCCGGTCCATCGATTGCCGGAAGCGAGGTGGAGAACCTTCATGCGGCGGCGATGGTACACTCCGCGCCGCCATGGCAATCCAGCCCCAGCTCCTCGAAATCCTGGCCTGCCCGATCTGCAAGGAAGAGGTCCGGCCGGTCTCCCTTTCGGAAGCGCGGCGGGCCGTCGTGCGAGACAAGTTCCGGGACAAGATGCGCGGCGAGGAGCTGGTGGTCGAAGAGGGCCTGCAGTGCGTGAAGTGTCATCGCGTCTATCCCATCGTCAGCGACATCCCGGTCATGCTCGTCGACGAAGCGTTCGAAGAAGCGTGACGTCCGCCGGTGTTTCTCCAACGACGTCTCGGCCTTCCTGAAGAGACGCCCACGCCGGTCGCGCTGGCGGTGCTGTTCTACGCCGGTCACCTCTTCTGCTCGGGCTGGGTCGCGTCGTCCGAGATCTTCGCCTTCGCCACCATGGCCATGGTTGGCTACCTCCTCTACAAGCGCGTCTTTGCGCCGTCGTTTCACATCCTCTATGTTCCGCTGGCGCTTTACGGACTCGACTCGACGATCTCCGCGCTCACGGCCGGCCGGCACATTCACTCGTTCGGCGAAGGGGCGTTGTGGGGAAAGATCCTGCTCTTTCCGGCGGTGCTGATCCTTCTTCGCAACGTGCCGCGGAGCCGGGTGGCTGCGATCAGGATGTTTCTCATCTTCGGCGTCTTCGCATCGAGCTACGGGTTTGTGCAGTATTTTGCATTCACGCGGCAGCATGATCTCGAGCATCGCATCACCGGGCCCTCAGCGCATGTGATGACTTTGTCCGGCCTGCTATTGCCGGTGGCCCTCGTGTTTCTTGTGCTCTGGATCTACGATCTGCGCAATATCTTGCTCATCATCGGCGTGGTGATGACGCATTTCGCGCTGCTGCTCACCTACACCCGCAGCGTCTGGCTGGGCTGGATCGTGGCGGTGGCGGTGCTGCTGACCCTGAAGTGGCCGAAGGCGCTGGCGTGGGCGGTACCGGTGGCGATTTTGGTCATCAGCTTCGCGCCGTTGCCGTTCTTCAGCCGCGTGATTTCCAGCTTCGACGTCCGGCAGTCGTCGAATCTCGATCGCATTCGGATGGCCGAGGCGGGGATCGAGATCATCAAGGACTACCCGCTGTTCGGGGTCGGGCCGGCCAACGTCAAAGAGGTCTACCCGCTCTACCGGAAGCACGATGCGCCGCGATTCCGGATCCCGCATCTGCACAACAACCTCATCCAGCTGTGGGCGGAGCGTGGCGTGCTGGCGCTGGTGGCCTACCTCTTTCTCCAGTTTCTCTTCCTTCGCCAGTGCGCCCGAGCGTGGGGAGGACCGGCCACGATGTTCGCCGAGATCGGCGTCGCGGTCACGGTCGCGCTCGCCGCGGCGGGTCTCTTCGAGTTCAACTTTGGCGACACCGAGGTCTTCTGGGTGATGCTGGACGTCTTCGCCCTGGTCATCGTCTTCACCGAACGGCCTCAGCCGTCGAATGAACCTCTCCTTCCCCGTGTTCCGGAAACAGGTCCGTAACCTTTCCAGAATGTCTGCGTCGAATGAGCGAGATCGGGAGATGAAACACCTGAGCGATCAGGAGTTGATGAGCATCGTTCAGGCGGGTGATTTCTCTCCCGCGTCTGAAATTTACGATCGTTATTCGAGTCGGATCTACAACTTCGCGTACCGCTTTCTGAAGAACAGCGAGGCGGCCGAAGACGCGACCCAGGAAGTCTTCGTCAAGATGCTGAAGCATGCGGGCCAGTTTCATGGTGGGGCAAAACTGTCGACCTGGCTTTTCTCGATCACGGCCAACTGGTGCCGCGATTATTTGAGAAAGGCCGAGAACAGAAACAAGGAGGGAGAAGACGTACTGATCTCCCTTCCGGCGCCGGCCGAGCTCTCCCCGGAGCGACACCTGGAACGGCGCGAAGACGAACAACGGATTCAAAAAGCGCTGGCGCTGCTTTCGCCCGACCAGCGCGAAGCGATTCTTCTTTCCCGCTATCAGGGGCTGTCGTATGCCGAGATCGCGCAGATCTCGGGCTGTTCCGAGGGAGCGGTGAAGACGAGGGTGTTTCGCGCCATGGAAGTGCTCAAGAAAGCGCTCACCGGCGATTCCCGTGGAGGTGACCGATGCCTGACTGTGATGCCATGAGAGAAAACATGCCGCTGCTGCTGACCGAGTCACTCGACCCGGTCCGGCGCGAGCTGACGCATCAGCACATCGAATCGTGCCCGATCTGCATCGCCGAATGGTCCGACTACAAGGAGACCTGGCAGACGCTGGAAGCGCTCCCTGAGATCGAAGTCCCGGCGCGTGTGAAGCAGCGCTTCCTGGCCGAGGTCATGCCGGCGGCAGCGAACACGAACGTGGTCCCCTTCCGTCGCGGCCGTACCGCGCGCTGGCTGGCGCAGGCGGCGGCGGTGGTGATCGTCGGCAGCAGCGCGTTCTACGCCGGTCATCGCGTCACCCCGGGCACGCAGTTGACTCCGACGCCGGCGCAGGTGACGGCGATCCAGCAGGCCATGCCAGCCAATCCCTACTACTCGATCGCCGAGTCGCGCGTTCTGCCGGCCGCGTCGATCAGCCCGCAGATCGAAGGGCGTCCCGACATCCAGAACGTGCAGTTCAGCGACGCCTCGCCGACGAGCGATCAGATCGGCGTCTCCTTCGACATCACCTCGCACGTGACCGTGACCGGGCGGCCGACCGACAAGAGCATGGTCCGCCTGCTTCGCTACGTCCTCGAGAATGAGGACAAGGAATCGCCGTCGCGCTCGCGGGCCATCGACTGGGTCCGTCAGACGTACTCGCACGTCGGCAATCCCGATCCCGAGATCACCGAGGCGCTGGCGAACGTGCTGCGCAACGACGAGCACCAGGGCGTTCGCATCAAGGCCGCCGACACGCTTCAGTCGATGCAGGCGGCCATGACCGACGGCACGCGCGATGCGCTGGTGGGAGCGTTGAAGAACGATCCCAATCCGGCCGTGCGCATCAAGGCGGTCGAGGCGTTGGCCAAGCTGGCCCGCAGCGGCGCGGCGCTCGATCCGGACATGGTGGACACGCTTCGCAAGAAGGCTTCGCAGAACGATGAAAACGTGTACGTCCGCGTGAAGGCGGCGGAGGCTCTGAGCAGCATTCAACCGCGATGAGATCGTCCATTCGAATTTCGATTGCCGCCCTGGCGCTGCTCTCCGCGACGCAGCTCTTCGGCGCCAGCTTCGCCACGAACAACCGCGTCGTGCGCGAGTTCCCCATCGATCCGGCCGGATCGGTGTGGATCGACAATCCCTTCGGCAGCGTCGACGTGATCGGCGGCGATGGGAACCTCGTCTCCGTCACCGTCGATCGCATGATCTCGGCGCCCGACGCCATGGCGATGAAGGAAGCATCGGACGGCATCGGGCTGAGTTTCGAAGGCGATACCAAGGTCCGGCTGATGCGCACGGTGCTCCCGCCGGGACGCAACGCGCGCTGGTCCGTCTCGGTCAACTACGTGGTCCGGATTCCGCGGAGCGTCAACGTGAAGATCGGCTCGAAACTGGCCGAGCACATTCGCGTGTCGCACGTGAACGGCAGCGTGACCGTCAACGGTTTCAGCGGGACGCTGATCATGGAAGGCGTAAACGGCGCGTCGGCCATCAGCATGGTCAACGGCCACATCATCTACGACTACACGCAGCGGCCGGTGTCGAAGGCGCAGGTGCAGGCGGTCAATGCCGACATCGACGTCTATCTGCCCGCCAACTCGAACCTCAATTGGGTGGCCAACACGCTCAACGGTGACATCCTGACGACGTTCCCCGTCCGTCTGGGCCGTTTCAACGGAACGATCTTTCACGGCGTGATCGGTGCGGGCGGCGGGCCGACGATCAATACCGAGACGATGATGGGCCGCATCCTGGTGCTGTCCAAGGGATCGAATTCCAGCGACGCGCAGTCGGTGCGTCAGAACCGGCCCAATCACCAGGCGGTTCCGAACGATGTGATGCTCCAGCCGGCGCAAAAGATCCAGATGCCGTTCGTCACCGGCGATTTCAATTTCGCCGCGTCCGTGGCCGACGTGACCGTCGGCGAAATCCGCGGCAATTGCCGCATCGAGACCGGCGCCGGCGAGGTAGAGCTGGGCGCAGTGTTTGGCCAGTGCAACGTCACTTCCCTCGGCGGTCCGCTCAACCTCGGCGACGTCATGGGCGCGCTCTACGCGCACACGGGTGCCGGCGACATCATCGTCCGCGCGGCCCGCATGGGCGGCCAGGTGACCACGGACGGCGGTCTCATTCGCGTGATCGTGGCCGGCGGACCGATGACGCTCCGCTCCGGCGGCGGCGACATCATCGTCCGCCAGGCTTCCGCGGCCATCGATGCGGAGACCACTTCGGGCGACATCACCATCACCGGCGATCCGAAACAGAAGTCAGTGAAGGTGACCGCGCGCACGCTCGGCGGAAACCTCGTGCTGAACGTCAATCCCCGCTTCGCCGCCGACATCGATGCCACCATCCTCACCGCCGATCCGGACGTGAACGAGATGCACATCGACTTCAACGGCATCACCGTGCGCCGCGAGCAGGTCGGCAACAAGACCCGCATCCGCGCCACCGGCAAGATCAACGGCGGCGGCGAGCGCGTCGAGCTCTACGCGGAAGAAGGCGACATCCACATCTCCGCGCAGAACATCACGCCGATCCGGCTGGCGACACCGAAGCAGTAAGCACAGACAAGAGTGTCTGTGCCACATTGCTTCTCTCAAGTAACACAGGAGTCCGATGTGGCACAGACATTCTTGTCTGTGCTGGGACGCTTACGCCTTGTTCGCTGTCCGCCGCCGCTTCGCGTGCAGCCGGTCGATGAGCTTGGTCGTCGAGCGGATCTGTTCGAGGATCTTCTCCTCCAGACCGGCGCCTTTCCCCTTGAAGCTCTTCGCTTTGCGGAAGACGACGCGGGCTCGCTCTTTCTGGCCGCTTTCGAGGAGGGCCATGCCGAGGTGCATGAGGTTGGTGGCGGTGGGGCCGAGGTCGGCGGACTTGGTCAGGAAATCGACGGCGTTGGTGAAATCGCGGCGCTTGAAGTAGACCCAGCCGAGGGCGGCCAGCGGGAACTGCTTCAGCTCCTTCGGTGAGTAGCGGAGCGCCAGCTGCGCGGATTCGAGCGCTTCGTCGAGGTTCTCTTCCATCTCGGCCAGGTTGTAGGCCTTCTCGTAGTAGGCGATCGACTTGGCGTAGTTCGAGGTGTAGTCGTGCAGCATCTCTTCGAGGGCGCGATTGGCGTCCTTGAAGTTGCCCTCGGCGCGAAGCGCTTCGACGAGCGTGGTGTACGCGGCCGCGGCGACGACGTCGGTCGGCCGTTGCCGCAGCACGCGCCGGGCCGCGGCAATGGCCTCGGTGTTCATCTCGAGGTGCGAGCAGAGGAGCGCGTAGGGCATGAGGATGCTGATGTTGTCGGGATCGACGGCCGAGGCGCGGCGATAGTGGTCGAGCGCTTCGATGTAATTGCCGTTCGTGGCCAGCGTCTCGGCGTGCTTGAACTCGTCGGCAGCCGGACCTTCCAGCGGGATGTGGCCGGAGATTCCTTCGTAGATCTTCACCGCCTGCTGGTACTCGATCTTGTTGGGATTGAGCTCCAGCGCTTCCTGGAAGCAGTCGATCGCTTTGCGGTTCCAGTTGCGGTCGAGGTAGCAGAGTCCGAGGTGATAGATCGCCTCCTCGTACTCCGGATCGAGCTTCAGCGCCGATTGGAAGGCTTTGATGGCGCGCTCGAGCTGGCCCTTGTCGTAGAAGATCGTGCCGAGCAGGTAGTACGCCTGCGGCAGCTGCTCGATCTGGATCGCTTTCTCGAGGAACTTCTGCGCGCGCAGCAGCTTGCCTTTGCGGGCGTAGATCGCGCCGAGAGAGAAGTACGGGAGGAACGACTCCTGCGAGATCTGAATCGCGCGGCGCAGCCAGCGCTCGGCGCCTTTGAGGTCCTGGCGTTCGTGCAGCAGCACGCCGTAGAAGACGGCGGCATCGAAATGGTCGGGCTGCACTTCCAATGTCCGTTCGAGGTAGTGCTTGGCGCGATCGAGATTGCCGTCGTTGAAGAACATCTCGCCGAGGAAGAACGAGAGCTCGTAGTTGTCGCGATCGAGTTTGAACGCTTCTTCCAGCGCCTTGATGCCGCGATCAGGATCGAATGCATCGATCGCCGACTCGGCCTCGGCCAAGAGCTGCAGGAAGCGCTCGCGCCGTTCGCCGCGGAAGAGCGACATGATCCGGTCTTTGCGCTCGGTGAAGCGCTGCTTCTTTTCCAGAGCAAGCATCTGCTCGCCCATCTTCGATTCCCACAGCTCGACCAGCTCGTCGGCTGAAACGACGTTCTTCCGCTCCAGCAGTTCCTTGACGGAGAGCAAGCCGGTCTGGTTGATGAAGATGGCCCGCTCGTGTTTCTGCACGGCGTCGACGATGCTGCGAAGGGTCTCGGCGCTGCGCTTGACGATCTCCTCGAGGCCGGAGACACGCTCGAGCAGATGCTCGTCGAGCGAAACGTCGCCTTCTTCGTCGTACTCCTCGACCTCGTCCTCTTCGAACGAGTTCACGCCGGACAACACGAGCAGCTTCGCCTGGCAGCGGAAGCAATACTCGCGTTCGTCGTCATTCAAGGCACTACAGGTCTGGCAGAGCATGTTGTGGCGGATTAGAACACCGCGCGCTCCCCGCGTCATCCCTGTTATTCATTACTTCCGATAGTCGTAGAAACCGCGGCCGCTCTTGCGGCCGAGCCATCCGGCGTCGACCATCTTCACCAGCAGCGGACAGGGACGGTATTTCGGATCGCCGAATCCTTCTTCGAGCACGCGAAGAATGGCCAGGCAGACATCGAGTCCGATGAAGTCGGCCAGCGTGAGCGGTCCCATGGGATGGTTCATGCCGAGCTTCATCACGCCGTCGATCGATTCCGGCGTGGCCACGCCTTCGAACAGCGCGAAGATGGCCTCGTTGATCATCGGCATCAGCACGCGATTGGAGATGAAGCCGGGATAGTCGCTGACCTCGATAGCGGTCTTGCCCATCTGCTTCGACAGCTCGGCCACGCGCGCGTAGGTCTCGTCGCTGGTGGCGATGCCGCGGATGACTTCGACCAGGGTCATGACCGGCACGGGGTTCATGAAGTGCATGCCGATCACCTTGTCCGGCCGCTTCGTGGCCGCGGCGATCTTTGTGATGGAGATCGACGATGTATTCGAAGCCAGGATGCAATCGGGGCCGGTGAGTCCGTCGAGCGTTGCGAAGAGCTCGGTCTTGGCGTTGAGATTCTCGATGATCGCTTCGATGACGATGCCGGCGTTCGCCGCGGCCCCGACGTCGCTCGTGGCGCGGATGCGGCCGAGAACCTGCTGTTTCTCCTCCGCGGTCATCTTGCCCTTGTCGACGCCGCGCTGCAGGTTCGAGGCAATCGTCGACATGCCGCGCTCGAGGAAGGCTTCAGCGACGTCGATGAGGGTGACGTCGAAGCCCGATGCCGCGGCGGTGTGGGCAATCCCGTTGCCCATTGTCCCGCCGCCGATCACGGCGATCTGTCTCATGGGGACCCCTCCAAACGGCGGCGAAGCCTATCACGTTGCAGCAACACGAGAAGCGGGCGTAAGATCGCTCGTCCAAATGGCCTCCAAGTGTTTCATGTGCGGTGCGGCGATCAACAAGGGAATCCTCTGCGAGAAGTGCGACAAGCCGAGAAAACCGAAAGCCGAAGCCAGCGCCAACGTCGCTCCGCAGCCTCCTGAGCCCGCCCCGATTCCCACTCCGGCAGCTTCAAAACCCGTTGGCGAAAGTACCGCCACGCGACGCTCCTCCGGTGCGGCCGCAGCGGCCGCCACCGCGCCCGTTCCTGAGCCGGAGCCTTTCCCGAAGGCGCCGCTGCTGGCGTTTCCGGTGGAGTCGGCGTCGCCGGCGATCACCAGCGTGGCCAACGTCATCGTTGCCGCCGGCGCGCCGGCGATCGTTCTCGGTGCCGACCGCGCGGTGAAGTTCATCACGGAGGAAGCCAAGAAACTCTTTGGCGTCCCGCAATCCGATCTCTCCTCTGTGAAGCAGATCGAGGCGCTGAGCGGCGCGCGCATCGGCGAGCTGTCGGTTCCGGCGTCGACGGCGCTGCGCATTCGCAATCGAAACATCCTTTTCACGCTCGTTCCAATCTCCGGCGGCGCCATGGGAGCGGTGCTGGTGTTCCGCGAAGCGGACACCATGAGTGCTTCGCATGCGTCGTTCGTATCGTTCGTGAAGGAGACCGTGTTCACGCCTCTGCGGTCGCTACGCGAGTCGGTGCTGGCGTCGTCTCGAACGCGGCAGAACGATCCGCTCCTCGAAGACTGGGCGGCGACGATCGACCAGATTCTCTCGTCGCTGGAAATGGCCCCCGAAGTCGAAGAGCCGGCGCCGGCAGCGCGGACTCCGAGGGTGGTCGACATCATCCACTCGGTTGCCAATCGCTTCGGTCCGTTCGCCGATCTGAAGAGCATCCAGCTGCAGGTCGATGTGCCGGAGCTGGACGAACGCTTCAAGAATCACGAGCAGCTCAGCGACGCCCTCGGCGTGCTGATGGACAACTCCCTGCACTACGTTCCCCCCGGCGGCCAGGTGGTCATCGGCGTCCGCTGGATGGAGCACAAGAGCAAACCGCTGCTGCTTTTCTTCGTGATGGATAACGGCCCGGTCGTGCCCGAGCCGCTGCGCCAGGCCATCTTCGAGCCCGGCTTCGCCTGGAACCCGCAAGCCGCCGAGCGCACCGGACGCAGCCTCTTCAAAGTCCGCGAATTCGCCGTCGCCCACGCCGGCTCGGTGTGGGTGGAATCGAAGACCGGCAAGGCCTGCACGTTCTTCCTGCGCGTCCGCCCCGACGGCGCGCGGTAGGCGAGCGTACAATCGCCGCCGGAGGTACGGCCATGCGGCGTTTTTTCGTTCTCGTCCTTCTCGTTGCCTCGGCGGTCACATTGCAGGCGGCCTCCTACGAAGCGCGGTCACCGCATTACTCGGTGGTGATCGACGTCGTGCCGTTGGGAAACGACGACTCCCGCTACGACATCAAGATCACCGACCTGGCCACGGGCGCGCTGCTGATGTCGCGGCAGATGGTGGCGAAGCCAGGAGGAACGTCGGACGACGAATCGCACGAGCACGATCTGAACGTGTGGATTCACATCCGGGAAGGAGCCCGGCTCACGGCCAATGTCGAGTTCATGCGTGGCGATGACATCGACTCGATCCAAGCTTCCTGGTCGACGCGGCCGAAGAATGCCGTTACCAGCACCTCAGCGAGCGCTCCTCCCTATCGTGTCGGCGGCGACGTCAAGGCGCCCGTTCTCATCAATCGCGTGGAGCCTGCCTACACCGAGGAGGCGCGTCAGGCGCGCATCATGGGCATCGTCATCGTCGAGGCGACCATCGGTCAGGACGGCCTGGTGAAGAATGTGCGCGTTCTCAAGCCGCTGCCGTTCGGTCTCGACCAGGCGGCGGTTGACGCGGTGAAGCAGTGGACCTTCAAACCGGCGACGTTCAACGGCCAGCCGGTCGACGTCCTTTTCAACCTGACGGTGAACTTCAAGCTGCAGATGGCGCCACCGCCGCCGCCACCGGATTGAGCCCGGTATCATGCGCGGATGCAAAACGAGAATGAGGGCGGCGGAGTCAATCGCAGACATTTCCTCGAGCTTGCGGCGCTCGGTTCGGCGCTGGCGCTGGCGAAGCCGCTGACGGCGGTGGCGCAGACCGCTGCGCCGGTGACTCCGGAGCTGGAGGAGATCACCATCGGCGCGCTGCAGGATGGGATGACCAGCGGCCACTGGACTGCTCGCTCCATCGCCGAGGGCTACCTCGGGCGGATCGACGCCATCGACAAGCGAGGGCCGTCGATCAACTCCATCATCGAGCTGAATCCCGAAGCGCTGGCCATCGCCGATGCCATGGACCGCGAGCGGAAGGCGGGGCATGTGCGCGGGCCGCTGCACGGCATTCCTGTGCTCATCAAAGACAACATCGATACGGCAGATCGCATGGCCACGTCGGCGGGCTCGCTGGCGCTGGCGGAGAATCACGCCACCCGCGATGCCTTCGTCGTCTCCCGCTTACGCGAAGCCGGTGCGGTGATTCTCGGCAAGACCAACCTCAGCGAGTGGGCGAACTTCCGGTCCACACACTCGACCAGCGGCTGGAGCGGCCGCGGCGGACTGACCAAGAATCCCTACGTGCTCGATCGCAATGCCTGCGGCTCGAGCTCGGGAACGGGATCGGCCATCGCCGCGAATCTGGCAGCGATCGGCATCGGCACGGAGACGGACGGATCCGTCGTCTGTCCCTCTTCGGCATCGGGACTGGTCGGCATCAAACCGACGCTCGGTCTCCTCAGCCGCGCCGGGATCATCCCGATCGCGCACAGCCAGGACACGTCCGGCCCGATGGCGCGCACCGTTCGCGACGCCGCCATCCTCCTCGGCGTTCTGACGGGATCCGACGAGCGCGATCCGATCACGGTCTCGAGCCGTACGAAAGGACATACCGACTACACGCGCTTTCTCGATGCCGGCGGCCTCAAAGGGGCGCGCATCGGCGTGGCCCGGCAGTACTTCGGCTTCAACGATGCCACCGACAAGCTGATGAAGGAGGCCATCGATCTGATCAAGTCGCTCGGTGCGACGATCGTCGATCCGGCCAACATCAAGACCAACGGCAAGTTCGATGCGACCGAGAACGACGTGCTGCAGTATGAGTTCAAGGCCGACATCAACAAGTACCTGGCCGGCGCGCCGTCATCCGTGAAGAGCCGCACATTGGCCGATCTCATCAAGTTCAACGAGGAGCACCGCGCGCAGGAGATGCCGTTCTTCGGACAGGAGATCTTCGAGCAGTCGCAGAAGCGCGGTCCGCTGTCGGAAAAGAAATACCGCGACGCGCTGGCGAAGAATCACCGCCTGGCGCGCACCGAGGGGATCGACGCCACGCTGGCCAAGCACAAGGTCGACGCGATCATCGCCCCGACCGGCGGCCCGGTGTGGGCCACGGATCTGGTCAACGGCGATCACTTCACCGGCGGATATTCGTCGGCGTCAGCGGTCGCAGGCTATCCGCACATCACGGTCCCCGCCGGCCTGGCCTTCGGGCTTCCCGTCGGCATCTCCTTCTTCGGCGGAGCGTGGAGCGAGCCGGCGTTGATCAAGTTCGCCTACGCCTTCGAACAGGCATCGAAGGCACGCCAGAAGCCGAGGTTCCTTCCGACGGCGGTGTGAAGCGTCAGGTGGTCAGCCGGTCAGTCGTCGAGTCGCCCGAATGCGGCTCTACCTTGCCTTCATCCCCTCAATCCGCGCTTTCGATTCCTCGAAAACGTTTTTGTGCAGCGACTGGCCGTGCGCATCCATCGTGACGATGGCCATGAAGTCTTCGACCCAGAGATGCCAGATTGCCTCGGGCGATCCGAGGTCCATCCAGTCGACGCCGTCGACGCGCTTGATCGAGGCGGCGCAGACCTGCGCGGCGCCGCCGATGGCGTGAAGGTAGACGGCGCCGTACTCCCTGCAGGCCGCCAGCGTTTTCTCGCCCATCCCCCCCTTGCCAATCACGCCGCGGATTTTGTAATCGCGCATGACCTCCCACTGGTACGGCTCTTCGCGCGAAGAGGTAGTCGGCCCGGCGGCCTTGCAGACCCACTGGTCGCCCTCTTTCACCATCACCGGACCGCAGTGATAGATGATCTGGCCTTCTAGGTCGACAGGCGGCTTGGTGCCCGTGTGAATGCGATGGTGAACGGCATCACGTCCGGTGTAGAGCCGCCCGGTGATGGAGACGGTGTCACCGACGTGGAGGGTGCGGATGGTTGCTTCGTCGATGGGGGTAGTGAGTTTTACGAGAGCCATTTCAGTACAACCACTCCGTCACGTTCCCGCCGAGGTCGAGGTTCGCCCCCCGCCGCCGGTAGGCCCAGCACATGTAGGCGATCGACACAAAGAACGACGCCGGCAGCCGATTGAGCTTGCCGATCTTGCAGGCCAGCAACGTGGTCTTGCCGCCGAATCCCATCGGGCCGATGCCGGACTGATTGGCCTTCTCGACCACGCGCTCTTCGATCTCGGCGAGGACCGGATCGGGATTGGTGTCGTCGAGCAGCCGCAGCAATTGCTCTTTCGCGAATCCGTAGCCGGTGCCGCGGTCGCCGCCGATGCAGACGCCGAGGATGCCGGGGCCGCAGCCCTGGCCCTGCGCCTGGAGCACGCAATCGAGGATGGCGTTCTCGACGCCTTTGAGATCGCGACCGCCGAGGTCGGGGTGCGGGAGCGAATATTGGGCGTTCATGTTCTCGCAGCCGCCGCCTTTCAGCATCAGCTTCACTTCGAGGTGCGGCTCGCGCCACTGGTGAAAGTGAAACACCGGCGAGCCCGGCCCGGTGTTGTCGCCGGTGTTCTTCCCGGTGATGCTGTCGACGCTGTTCTGCCGCAGATACCCCTTCTTCGTCGCCTCGCGCACGGCGTCGGTAGCGATCTTTTCGAACATCAGCTGGTCGTAGCCGGCCGGCGTGTGGACATAGAAGAGGATGGTTCCGGTGTCCTGGCAAAGCGGCAGCGAGCCCTCGCGCGCCAGCCCGATGTTGCATCCGATGACGTTGAGGGCGACATCGGCATTCGATCCCTCGACCTCGTTCTTCCGCGCGCCGGTGACCGCGCGAACGACGTCGTCCGGCAGCTGCGTGGAGGTGCGCCGGATCAGTTCGAGGATCGATTCGAAGAGGGTGGTTTCGGGCGAGATGCGGTCAATGGTCTGCGCGGTCGCGCTCATGGGATTCTCCGGGCGGGAAGTCTATCTGATGGTTGCGATGCCAAGCGATTCTTACCAATGGATGACCATCAGGCCGGGGATGCGATCGAAACCGGCGTCGTTGGTCAGAAGAGCAAAGTCATGCTGGATGCAAACTGCTGCGATCCACAAATCGTTCATCTTCGACACGGCCAGATTTCCCGTTGTCCGAAACAAGGCGGCACGAATCTCGCCGTAGACCAGCGCCGTCTCGACGGTGGGGAGCAGTGGCTGCCAGCGCTGAAGGAGGCCTTTGACCAGCTCACGATTAGCAATCGGTTGAGCGCTAGCTGAGGCGCCGTGGAAAAGCTCGCCGATGACTGTCAGTGGAATAACGATTTTGTTGGCTGTCTGGATTGGAGGAGGCGTTTGCCGGCCCTCACGCATGTAGTCGACCGCAGCACTGGTATCCAGTGCTAGTCGTTCGATCACGGCCGGACGGGCTCAATTGGGTAGGCTTCGTCGATTGCTCTGGCAAAGCTCTCAGCGTTCTCGCCCTTCAAACTGTTTTCCAAATCACGCCAGGGCTGCTTTGGCGTGGTCTGGTCGATTGTGACCAGAACCTCTTCATGAGCAGCGATTCCTTCGACCGGCTCCAGAAGACGCAGGGTGTTCGTCACATCGTCATATTCTGCTTTCAAAACCTGGCTCATACGCCCCACAGTCTACGCCAGCCTCACCGCGGCCGTTACAATCCCACTCCTCATGCTCCGCGACAAACTCCTCCACCACGAGCCGGTCGACGGGTTCCGGTGGCGGAGCCACGAGATTACGCGCGTGGAGGGGTTCAGCGATGCGGTGTTCGGCTTCGCCGTCACTCTGCTGATCGTTTCCCTCGAGGTTCCGCACACCTCGGCGGAGTTGCTGGCTACGATGCGCGGGTTCGGCGCGTTCGTCATCACCTTCATCATGCTGTCCAGCCTGTGGTATTCGCAGTTCACCTTCTTCCGTCGCTACGGGCTGGAAGACCGCGTCACGGTGGTCCTGAACCTCGTGTTGCTGTTCATGGTTCTCTTCTTCATCTACCCGCTGAAGTTTCTCTTCAGTGCGATGCTGACCGATCCGCGCCTGCGGCAGACCATTGCCACGGCGCACGGCATGGAGATGGTGGTCCTTCCCGAGCACAAGCCGCTGATCTTCGCCATCTTCGGCGCCGGCTTCGCGGGGGTGATGGTGGTCTTCACGCTGCTGTATCGCCACGCCTGGCGAAAACGCGTCGAGCTCGGCCTCAATGAGTTCGAGATCTTCGAGACGGAGCACAGCGTCCGGCGCTTGACGGCTGCTTCGATGGTGGGATTCGGTTACTTCGCCGTCGCCGGCATGAACGCGCTGCCGCATCGGACGCCTGGCGAAAAGAAAGTCGTCCTGGTGATGGCAGCCGCGGTGCTGCTTCTCTTCGGAGCCTTGTCGGTCTGGATGTTGCGGCTCGCCAGGGAACGCCGGCGGGTGACAAAGGAGTGGAAGCAGAAGTCCGCGCAACCACCCGTCGAGCCGTCCGAGCCGCTCAACTAACGCCGCCACGATCATCCCGCGCTTCCTTCTTGCACACCGGAATGCGCGGTAAATTTTGCTCGTTGAGATGTGAGTCTGTTCGACTCAATTTGAGGTAACCATATGAATTTCAACAAGCTAACAGTCAAAGCCCAGGAGGCTGTGGCCGAGGCGCAGAACCTTGCGCGCGGCGCGGGGAACCCGGAAGTCACGGCCGAGCACCTTCTCATCGCATTGCTGCGGCAGGAAGGCGGGATCGTCGTCCCCATCCTCACCAAGCTCGGTTTGCAGGCCGGGCAGATCGAAGCCGAGGTGGCGGCAGAAGTGGCGAAGTACTCGCGAGTGGGGGGCGCATCGGCGGAGCCGATGGTCGGCTCGACGCTGCGAAAAGTCTTCGACGCCGCCTTCAACGCCGCCACGCAGTTCAACGACGAGTACGTTTCGACCGAACATTTCCTGCTGGCCATCGCCCAGACCAAAGAGACGAATGCGGCGAGGATTCTGGCGCGGCATGGCGCGGTTCCCGATGCGCTGCTCAAGGCGCTGCAGTCGGTCCGCGGCACGCAGCGCGTCACCGATCAGAATCCCGAGGACAAATACCAGGCGCTGGAGCGCTACGCGCGCGACCTGACCGAGCTGGCGCGCCGCGGCAAGCTCGATCCGGTCATCGGCCGCGATGAAGAGATCCGGCGCGTGATCCAAGTGCTCTCGCGGCGGACGAAGAACAATCCCGTTCTCATCGGCGAGCCGGGCGTCGGCAAGACCGCCATCGTCGAAGGTCTGGCCCGGCGTATCGTGGAGGGCGACGTCCCAGAGGGTCTCAAGAACAAGCGGGTGGCCTCGCTCGACCTCGGCGCGATGATCGCCGGCGCGAAGTACCGCGGCGAATTCGAAGACCGGCTCAAGGCGGTCATCAAGGAAGTCGAAGAGAGCGACGGCAATGTCATCCTCTTCATCGACGAGTTGCACACGCTGATCGGCGCCGGCGCCTCGGAAGGGGCGATGGACGCTTCCAACATGCTCAAGCCGGCGCTGGCCCGCGGCGAGCTGCGCGCCATCGGCGCCACCACGCTCAACGAGTATCAGAAGCACATCGAGAAGGACGCCGCGCTCGAACGGCGCTTCCAGCCGGTGTTCGTCGGCGAGCCGACCGTGGAAGACACGATCGCAATCTTGCGTGGACTCAAAGAACGCTACGAGGTTCACCACGGCGTGAAGATTCAGGATTCCGCCGTCGTGGCCGCGGCCACGCTCTCGCATCGCTACATCACCGATCGCTTCCTCCCCGACAAGGCCATCGACCTCGTCGACGAGGCAGCCTCGCGCCTGCGCATCGAGCTGACGTCGATGCCGCAGGAGATCGACGAGCTGACCCGGCGCATGACCCAGCTGCAGATCGAGAAGCAGGCTCTCTCCCGCGAGGACAATCCCCTCTCGAGGCAGCGCCTCGGCGAGATCGAGAGCGAAATCAGCGAGCTGCAGGAAAAGGTCAGCACCCTGCGCACGAAGTGGGAGAACGAGAAGGGCGTCATCACCCAGATCAACGAGTTGAAGAAGAAGCTCGAAGAGACCCGCGAAGCCGCCAACGCCGCGGAACGGCAGGGCGATCTGAACAAGGCCGCGGAGCTGCGCTACGGCGCTCTCCCCCAGATCAATCACGATCTCGAAGCTGCCTCGGCGCGTCTCGCCGAGATGCAGAAAGGCGGCGCGCTGCTGCGCGAGGAAGTGACCGACGAAGACATCGCCGAGATCGTCTCCAAGTGGACCGGCGTGCCGGTCACGCGAATGCTGGAGTCGGAGATCCAGAAGCTGGTGAAGATGGAGGACAACCTCAAGCTTCGCGTCATCGGCCAGGAGGAGGCCATCACCGCCGTTTCCAACGCCGTGCGCCGTTCGCGCGCGGGACTGAAAGATCCGAACCGGCCTATCGGCTCATTCATCTTCATGGGTCCCACCGGCGTCGGCAAGACCGAGCTGGCGCGCGCGCTGGCGGAGTTTCTCTTCGACGACGAGAACGCCATGGTGCGCATCGACATGTCGGAGTACATGGAGCGCCATGCCGTGTCGCGGCTGATCGGTGCGCCGCCGGGATACGTCGGTTATGAGGAGGGCGGCCAGCTCACCGAGGCCATTCGCAGACGGCCATACGCGGTGGTGCTGTTCGACGAGATCGAGAAGGCGCATCCGGAAGTCTTCAACGTCATGCTGCAGATCCTCGACGACGGGCGGCTGACCGATTCGAAAGGGCGCGAGGTCAACTTCAAGAACACGGTCATCATCATGACTTCGAACGTCGGCGCGCAGTACATCTTCGACTATCAGAAGTCGATGCAGACGCCGCAGCAGGAAGCGGAGATGGAGCGGCAGGTCGAGGAGGAGCTGCACAAGCACTTCCGGCCGGAGTTTCTCAACCGCATCGACGACGTGATCATCTTCCACGCGCTGGACATGCAGCACATCAAGCGCATCATCGAGATCCAGCTCAAGCGGCTGGCGAAGATGATCGGCGACCGCGGCCTCTCCATCGAGATCAGCGACCGCGCCAAGGAGCTGTTGGCGAAGGAAGGCTACGACCCCGCCTTCGGCGCGCGGCCGCTCAAGCGCGCGCTGCAGAAGGAGATCATCGATCCGCTGGCGATGAAGCTGCTCGAAGGAAAGATGAAATCGGGCGACGTCGTCTTCGTGAACGCCGGCGAGAACGGCAAGGTGGAGTTGTCGCTCGATCCGGAGCCGGTCACGGTGAATTAGGAGAGAGCCGGCTCCGGCACGCCGCAATGCCGTGCAGCGCCATCATCGCCCCCGCGACCAGGAGGAGCGGATGGGAGGGTGATTGATAGCCTGCCACCAGCACGAGAAAGCTGGTGACGGTGATCAACGCCAGGATCAGGACCCGGGCCGCAATCGCGGAGATCAGGCCGGCGATGAGGACAGCCGTCATCCATCCTCCCCGCCGCCGTGTCAGCCATCTCACGTTGGGCAGATAGAGCAGCACCGCCAGCAGGAAGAGCGGCGGGACGGACAGTTGATAGGCCCGGCCGATGACGCCGAGTACGCGCAGGCGGAAGGCATCGAGGCGGCTGGGCGGCGGTGGTCCGACGCGCCCGATGGCGAAACGGTGCGCCGCCATGCGCACGTCGGGGTGATGCGCCATCAGAAACTCATCGCCCAGACGGATTCGCTCGATTTTGCGCGAGCCGAGCCGGAGGACCAGGAAGGCGTCGCCAGGTGCTTCGAGATCGAACCGGGCCTGACGCGCCGGCGGAAACGGCTTCCAGCTTTGCCTGAGATGTTCGTAGAGATCGGGGCTGGGCAGGCGGGTCACGGTTGCGTCGGAGACCTCTTTTCCATCCGGGCTTTCGATGGTGATGGCCAGCGCGCCATGGACGTCGATCACCCATCCTGTGGCCCGGACTCTCTCGGCAAACACGCGGCGCGGGGCCAGCCGCATGTGGGTAACGGCGGCGTATTCGCGCAGATCGTCATCGGAACCGTCCGAACTGGCCGGGTTGACGGAAACGTCGGAGAACCGCAGCACTTTCTCCGCGGCGACGATCCAGGTTTGAAGAACCGCCCGCCGTTGCCCCGACAAAAGAGGGGGAAACAGCGAGGCCCGGCCTTGTCTGGCATCGAGGCGGCCACTGACGCGCGCGGCCTCGATCTCATCGCTCAGCCGGTCGTAGTAGCGCTCCACGGCGGGGGCGCCGCGCTTGTAGTAGCCCGCTCGTTCGACGGCCTCGCGAAAGGCCCACATGAACGAATCGTTCTCGTAGTCGGCGGCCCCTCGTTTCCAACCGACCAGATCGCGTTCGAGAAACGGACGGAGCTCCGCGAATGCGGGGCTGATTGCATACACCCGCCGGCGCACTTCTTCCGGGACGGCAACCCGAGGGATCGCCGGATGCTGGCGCACCTGCCGGAGGCTGCCGTAGGCGCGGAGATAAGGACGCCATTTGAATTCCACGTCTGCGAAGGCGCCGTAGTGCAGGCCATTGGTCACGACGATGGCCTCATGCGCGGAGGTGAAGATCAGAGTTGGCAGAGCGACGACGAGCAGCCCACGCCTCCAGCGTCCCCTCCAATCGATGACCACCCACCAGACCACGGCGGCCGTTGCCAGCCCGAGAAGGGGAAGGATCCAGACACCTTCCTCCCGGGTGTGCCAGAAGACCGCGACGGCAACGCCGCTCAGGAACACCCACGGCAGCACGTCGCGCCGGCGGGCGTCCAGCCGCAGGGCCGCGCCCGCTACTCCGGCGAAAATGAGGAGTCCCAGGGCCGGATAGACGCTTTCGCGCGCCACGCGCGAGGCGATGTCGTCGGAGAACGTCATCGGATTGAAAAGGACCACGACGAACAGCACCACGCGTGACGCGGACGAGCGAATGGACGGCGCGAGCGCCAGGGAAACCGCCAGGCAGGCGAAGGCGTACAGGAGCTGCTGCGCGAACAGCAACGGAATGCCCAGCCTGGAGACGAGGGCGATCCAAAGCGGGTAGGCCGCCCCCTTGATCAAGGTCAGCGAGTTGTACGGACCGAGCCAGCGTCCGTCCAGAATGGAGATGGCCTTTCGAAGAAACCAGTGATCGTCATAGTCGGCCCAGCCGATGGCATCGAGCGTCCGGCACGCCGTCAGCCAGAGTTTTGCGGCCGAGGCGATTTCGATGACCATCCAGGCAGCGATGCCGAATCGCGGCGTTGCCGCGGCTGGGGAATCGGCAGGAGCCGGACTGACCATCGATCGATTCTCCGCGTGCTAGGGAACGTAGTAAAGCGAGATGGATTTGCCCACGCGCTCGTGTTCGACCGGCAGCCATCGCCATCCGCCCTGCGTTCCGATCATCTGCCGGGGGTGGTCGCTGATGGCCACCCAACCGTGTGACTTCGTGTACGGATCGGCGCCGTAAACCGTCGGAAATCCGAGAGCGGCGTAGTCGGCAGGTCCCATCAGCGAGATCGTGAGCGACGGCACGTGCTTGCGGCGGACGACGTCGCGAAGGCGGAGGATGTCCTGTCCCCAATCGAGGTTGCTGTCGACGAGATGGCGCGATGGATCGCTGCCGGCCAAGGCGTTGAAGTAGGGGAAATTGTCGGGCTGCGCTTTTTCGGATGCGGAGAATTGGCAGACCAGCAGCACGATGGCGAGGAGGTGGCCGGCCGGCGAGGCGCGGCTCATCGCCAGCACCGCAGCCGCGCCGGCGATGGCGAAGGGGACGTAGAACGGCAGGAGGTAGCGGATGCCGAGGTCGAGGGCGGTGGGCATGGAGACGATGACGACGGCGATGGCGGCCAGTCCCCATTCGGCAAACGGTCCGCGCAGGGTCTTGTCGCGCAGGGCAAACCAGAGGCCGGCGATGAAAAGGACCAGCGCGGCGATCGTGGTCTTGAGGCCGATGGCAATCGGGAAGTACCAGCGGAAGCCGGTGGTGGAGGTCTCGCAGTTGAGAAAGGTCAGGAACCCTTCCCTGTCGATCTTCATCAGTGCGGCGATGCCTGCGAAAAAATCGGATGCGGGCAGCGGCGTGTTTGGGTTGACGCGCGTCAGAAAGCGCTGCGTCGCCGGGCTGAAGGCGTTGCGAAACGGCTGGAGCTCGCCGAACGTGCCGATGGTGAATCCGTAGCCGGCCCAGATCACGAGGAGCGTCATCGCCGCCGCCGGAATCATCGTGCCGAGGGCGCGGGCGAATCGTTGTCGGAGCTTGGCATCGCGCAACAGCCGCACCGCGGTGATGGCGACGCACGTCACCGGCACGAAGACGATGCTGGAGAACTTGCAGTCGATGCTGAACCCGAAGGCAGCGCCGAAGATGAGCGCACGCTTGAGATCAGGATTGCGCAACCAGCGACCGAAGGCGAACAGCGCCAACGCCAGGCCGGCCACGGCGGCGCCGTCGTGCGTGGCCAGCGCCGAATAGCCGAGGACGATCGGCTCCATGGTGAAGAGAAAGGTGGCCGCAAGAGCGCCGGAATCGCCGAGCGCATCGCGGGCGGCGAAGAAGAGCGCGATGGCGGCGATCAGGAAGAAGATGATCGTCCCGGCGCGGGCGCGAACGAGGTTCGCCTTGTAGCCGCCGTGCGCGTAGAAAACGCTGTGAATCTGATCGGAGAACGAGCCGCGCGGGTCGTAGCGCATCCCGCCGAACCACGGCGCGGCGGCGAGGATCACCCGCGGCAGCGGGGGGTTCTCGCGCAGCAGCAGGTAACGATGGTACTGAAACAGCTCCAGGCCGGCGCCGATGTGCGTGGCCTCATCGTTCGTCGCCGAGAATTCGGTAAAAGTCGCCGCCATGCGAAGGACGCCGATGGCGATCAGCATCGCGGCAAGCGTGGCGGGACGAAAGCGCTTCATGGGGACGGGCGATTCTACTGCCCGCGATTTTCATGACATCCTGTTTTCGTGGTCAGTGGTCACTGACACTGACCACTGACCACTGACCACTGACCACTGACCACTGACAACAACAATGCACGCCGGAGACGAAATCACCATCAGACCGACCGAACTGGTGGCCGGCGGCGCCGCCATCGCGCGGGTCGACGGCTTTCCGATCTTCGCCACGAACGTCTATCCCGGCGACGTGGCGGTGGTGCGGTTGCTGGAGGTGAAGAAGGGGTTCGCGCATGCCGATCTGGTGCGCCTCATCGAGCCGAGTTCGCTCCGCCGGGCGGTACCCTGTCCGGTGGCGAACGAATGCGGCGGCTGCGACTGGACGGCGCTGCGGCTCGATACGCAGCTCGAGGCGAAGCGGCGCATCCTCACCGAGTCGCTGCGGCGCATCGGGAAGATCGATCCCGCCACGCTGCCGCCGATCACCGTTCATCCCTCGCCGCTGAACTACAGGCTGCGCAGCCGGCTGCATCGCGATGGCGACAAGGTGGGCTTCTACGCCATGCGCACGAACGACGTCGTGCCGCTGCCGCCCGAGTGCGAGGTGGTCGGCCTGCGCACGCGCGAAGCACCGCGCGACGGCGAGACGTGGGGAGTCGATGGGAGGCTGATCGCCGACGGCGCGATGACCATCGACGGTTTCTACGTCACGACCGATGCGTTTTTCCAGGTTAATCGCCACTTGCTGGCGACGATGCGCCGCCTGGTGTCGGACATCGCCGTGCGCAGCGCGAAGAAAAACACCGCCATCGACCTCTACTCCGGCGTCGGTTTCTTCAGCCGGCCGCTGGCGGAAAATTTCGGCCGCGTGACCGCGGTCGAAGGATCGTCGGCGGCGCACGAATGCGCCAAACGCAACGTACCGGAGAACGTCACCCTCGTCCAGGCGCCGGTGGAGTGGTGGGTGGAACGGATGCCGCGCGCCGATTTCGTCTTCCTCGATCCTCCCCGCAGCGGGGCGCGGCGCAACGTCATCGACGCCATCGCCACGCAGACGAACGAGATGGTTTGCTTCCTCGCCTGCGATCCGGTAACGTTCGCCCGCGACGCGAGCCGGCTGATCGCGTCGGGTTGGCGACTCGCTTCGCTCGACCTCCTGGACCTTTTCCCCAACACGCATCACGTGGAAACGCTCGCTTCGTTCGAGCGTGCGCAGTGACGTTCCCGCCGCACTCACGCTGATTGCCTACGCCGCCGGTCTGGCCCTCGGGCATTCGTATGCCGAGGCTCTCGGATTTGCCGCGGTGGCAGCGCTGCTCGTGGTCATTCGACGAGCGCGCATGGCCATGCTCTGTCTGGCGCTGGCGGGCGGTGTCTGCGCGGCCTCGCACGCGCGGGCGCGAAGCGCGGCGGACGACCGCGCGATCTCGCCGCTGATCAGCGATCGCTTCGTCACCATCGTCGCACCGATCGATCGCGATTGGTCAGAGCGAGGCGAAGCGCATCTGCTCCGGTGCGAACGCTTCGTTGCGGATGGTGTGACGATCGAGATGCCGCTGACGATCTACACCCGTTTCGCGCCGCCAACGATGGCGATGCAGCGCTCGATCCGCGCCGAGGGGTTCCTTCGAAGGAGCGATCGCGGCGACGTGGTGTTGACAGTGAAGTCGCCGCAGCTGATGACGTACGAGGGCTCGCTCCATCGATTCGCGCCAGCGGCCTGGAACCGGCTGCTGGCGAATCGCCTGCGCCCGTTCGCCGCCTCCCATTCCACCGAGGTCGCCTTGGTCGAGGCGCTGGCCCTCGGGCGCGGCGAACGGCTGACCGATGATGTCCGCGCCGGCTACAAACGGGGCGGGACCTATCACCTGCTGGTCTTTTCCGGCCTGCAGATCGCCTTCGCCGCGGCTCTGATCGCGCTCGCACTGCGCTGGCTGCACGCGCCGCGCGCCGGCGATTGGTCGCTGCTAGTTTTCTCGATCGCTGCGCCGCTGTTCATCGGACCGACGGCCTCCGTGTCGAGGGCGAGCATCGGCATCGGGCTCTACGCCGTCTCGCGCATCCTGCACCGGCCGACGACACTGGAGAATCTCTGGTGCGTGGCCGCGCTGCTGCGGCTGATCATCGCGCCGCACGATCTGGTCGAGCCGGCGTTCCACCTGACCTACGCCGGCGCCGGCGCGCTGCTCTTCGCTGGCAAGGCGCTGGCGACCGGCCGCGCGCGCTGGCTGGCCTACGCGGCGTCGGCGGAGCTCTCGATCACGCCACTCACCCTCTTCCATTTCCACCAGTACGCCCTCGGCGGTTCGCTGATGACGATGCTGCTGACGCCGATCGTCTTCGCCATGCTGCTCACATCCGTCGCCGTCTGCGCCTTCCCCTGCGCGGCGCTGCTCGACGTCATCGGCGCGCTGCATCACCTCTGTACGTTCGTAAATGGGGTCGCCGCACCGATGTGGGGTTTCTTCGCCGCGCCGCCGTTGATCGCAATCGTGAGCGGCTACGCGCTGGCGATGATCTCGATCGCGTTTCTACGCGGCCGTTTGCGTGCGATGGCAATCTTCGCGTCGATGTTCATCCCTCTCGTCGCCGCGCTGATCGCGGGCAGACAGGATGTGACCACGCCTCGCCTGACGATGCTCGATGTCGGCCAGGGCGACTCGATCCTCCTCCGCTCGCCGAAGCACGTCGTCCTCGTCGACGCCGGCGGGCGGCTTGGCGATGAGCGCTTCGGCGAGACGGAACTGCTGCCGATGCTGGCCGACCGCGGCGTGCGCCGCATCGACGTCGCGGTGCTCACGCACGTACATCCCGACCATTGCGGCGGTCTGCCGGCGGTGCTCGAGAATCTCGACGTCGGCAGTCTCTGGGTCTCGCCGCGCCGTTTTCGCGGCGATTGCGCGCAACGGGTGCTCGAAGCGTGCTCGCGGCGGGCGATTCCAATCCACCTCGTACACGATGGTGACGTGCGCACAGTCGGATCGTTGTCGATGCAAGCCTTTGTCGCCGATCGAACCTTCAAGCACTCGCCGGAGAACAACAGCTCGGTGGCGCTGCGTGTCCGCGCCGGCCGCTGGACGGCATTGCTGACCGGAGATGTCGAGCGCGACGCCGAGGCGATGCTGGCGGAGCGGGAAATCGGCGCCGATGTGCTCAAGATCGGTCATCACGGCAGCCGCACCTCGTCCACGCCGGCGCTCCTCGACGCGGTCCATCCGCGCATCGCCTTGATCTCGTGCGGATTGCACAACACCTTCGGTCATCCGCACCCCAGCGTCGTCGAGTCGCTGCGCTCGCGCGGCATCCACAGCTGGCGGACCGATCGCAATGGCGCGATCGACGTCGACTTCCTCCCCTCCCACATCACCGTCCATCAGCAATTTGACACTCCCCGATGAGCGTCCTAGAGTGAATTTCCTTCCATGTCATCGACGGTTCTGCGGCTCGGTCTCTGGATCATCCTGCTGGTGGTGGTGATGTACGTCCTCCAGCAGACGTATGAGGATGCGCCGTTCGTCGATTTCTTCGCGCCGGCCATGCTGGAGAAGGCGCTGGCGCTGGGCGGGCTGCTGGTCGTCGCCGGCATCGTTCTGCGCCTGCTCGAACGCGGCGCCAAGGTGGTGACGAAGAACCGTTGCGTGGTCTGCAAGACGCCGGTCGAGCACGGCGCGATCTACTGCCGCCAGCACCTGCGCCGCATCCTCAGACACGAGGAAGACAAGTCGCACAACACCCGCCTGCGCAGGACCTAACGCTCGCGAGAATGGCCTTTCGCTTGCACTAATCAACGATGCAAGGAGAGCCCGACATGCGTATCCAACAGACCGACCAGATCCTCAAGGAAGCCCGTTACTCGCGTCATGACCACGCCATGCACGAGCGCGATCGCGGCGGCTTGTGGAATCGGGTCTGGCGATCGCTGACCGGGTTCTTCAAACGCTCGTAGGTTCTTCCGCTTCTTCCACCGCCGGTGCCGGCGCCTGCACGATCACCCAGCGCACGCGGAAGCGCTCGGCATCGAGCACGCCGATCGATAAATCGCCGAGCTGCGTCTTGTCGCCGGGCACGACTTCCCGTCCCAGCCGCGCCGCGACATAGCCGCCGATGGTCTCCTCGGCAGGCTCGCCGACGTCGACTTTGAGCCGGTCCGCCAGATCTTCGATCAGGTAATCGCCGCGTACGCGATAACGCCCGTTGCCGAGCGGCTCGATCTCCGGCCGCTCGCGATCGAATTCATCCTGGATCTGCCCGAACAGCTCCTCGGTGATGTTCTCCAGCGACACGATCCCCGAGGCGCCGCCGTACTCGTCGAGAACGATGGCCATGTGTGTCTTGTGCTCGATGAACTGCGAGAGCAGCGCATCGACGGTCGAGTTCTCCGGCACGAACAGCACGTCGCGCTTCAGCTCCATCAACGTCCTGCCCGGTCCGCGCAACTGCGCCAGGAAAAGGTCCTTGACGTGAATCAGGCCGATGGTCTGATCGAGCGTGCCGTCGCAGAGCGGGTAGCGGGTGTGGCGGGTGGTGCGGATGAACTCGAGGTTTTCCTCGATCGACTTTTTCGTGGAGAGGACGGAGACGTCAGTGCGCGGCACCATGATCTGCCGCGCCGTCCGCTTGGAGAACTGGAAGACTCCCTCGATGATCTCGCGGTTTTCCTCGGAGAGAATGCCGGCCTTCTCCGAGTGCGCCAGGATCAGGCGCAGCTCTTCCTGCGAGTGCACCATCTCCTTGTCGCTGGCCGGCTTGATGCCGACGACTTTCAGGACGGCGTTCGTGGTGCGGTTCAGCATCCAGATGATCGGATACGCCAGCACGTAGAACGCGCGGAGCAGATGCGCCGACCAGAGCGCCGTGCCGAGGGTCTTGTCGATGGCCAGATACTTCGGGCCGAGCTCGCCGAAGATGATGTGCAGCGACGAGATGAGGATGAACGCGATCGACGCGGCGATGGTGTGCGCGATGGACACGCTGTACGCGCCGAGAAACGCCAGCCGCGGCTGGATGAGACTCTCGAACGCCGGCTCGCCCACCCAGCCGAGCGCCAGCGACGCCAGCGTTACGCCGAGCTGCGTGGCAGAAAGGTAGCTGTCGAGTTTCTTGATGATGCGCCGCGCCATCCGCGCGCGCGTGCTCCCCTCGGCCGCCATCTCCGCGAGCTGGGTCGGACGGACTTTGATGATCGCGAATTCAGCGGCAACGAAGAATCCGTTCGCGATGATGAACAGCAAAGCGAGCAGCAGGTACCAGGTAGGCATTCTCACCGAGCGCGAAGAAGCAGCGCGCTACTAGATGGGTCGATGTCCATGGGGCGGCGGGTATTGTATGACACCACCCGTGATGTCTCCCGTCAATCAACCCACTTGTCATCCAGAGGCCGGCGAAGCGCGGCCGAAGGATCTCCAGCTAGGCATCGCGAGGTTGAATCCCTTTCGACGACGCAAGGTTTCAACGCAGAAACCGTAGTTTGAGATCCTTCGCTCGACGCTCAGGATGACAAGAGCACCTCATCCAACGTCCTCCAGAACCTCGGATACGACTTCGACACCACCTGCTCATCCTTGATGGTCACATTCCCCCTCGCCAGCCCGGCGATGGCGAAGGCCATGGCGATGCGGTGATCGTTGTGGGTCTCGATCGTGGCCGGGTCGGTGGACCAGCCGGGCTGGATGAGCAGCGAGTCGGGGCGCTCGTCGACTATCGCGCCGAGGCGGCGGAGCTCGGAGGTGACGGTGGAGAGGCGGTCGGACTCTTTCACGCGCAGGTTGGCCACGTTGACGATCTCGACCGGCGTCGACGCCAGCGGGGCGATGGCGGCGAGCGTCGGAACGAGATCGGGCGAGGAGTTGCAGTCGAAGCGGCCGCCGCGAAGCGAATCGGTACCGGTGACGGTGATGGCTTCGTCACTGATCGCGATCTCGCATCCCATCGCCACCAGGATGTCGAGAAAGGCGGCATCTCCTTGCGCCGTCGGATGGGCCAGGCCGCGGACGTGCATCGTGCCGCGCGTGGCCGCGGCGGCGGCGAACCAGTACGACGCCGAGGAGTAGTCGCCTTCGACGCGGTAGGCGTCGCGGTGCAGCGTTTTCGCGCTGACGTGGACGACGTTGCCGTCCCGTTCCACCTTCGCTCCGAACGCGGTCAGGATCGAGGCGGTGATGTCGAGATATGACGCGGATGCCAGCGACGTCAGGCGCAACGTGATCCCGTCCGGCAGCGTGGCACCGGCCATCATCAGCGACGAGGCGAACTGGCTCGAGGTGTCGGCGGCGATGGCGACGTCGAACCCGCCGCGCATCTTTTTCCCGCGAATTCGCAGCGGCGGGTAGCCCTCGCGGTCGACATATTCGACCTCGGCGCCGATCGAGAGCAGCACCTCGACCAGATCGCCGATCGGCCGCTCGTGCATGCGCGCCTCGCCCTGCAGAATGAAACGCCCCGGCGTGAACGCAAGCCAGCCGGTGAGAAAGCGCATCGCCGTCCCGGCATTGCCGATGAAGACCGGCACGTCGTTGGCCGACATGCTCAACCGCGGTCCGATGGTCACGCCGGTCTTGAAGTTGCCATCGATCCGGAACCCGATCGTACGCAACGCTTCCAGCGCATACCGCGTGTCATCCGCGTCGAGGCAGTTCGTAATCGTCGTCGTCCCCTCGGACATCGCGCCGAGGAGCAGGGCGCGGACGGAGTAGGACTTGGACGGCGGCACCGTTACGGTGGCGTTGAGATGGTCAAGCTTGGGGATCGATTTCATGAGTGTTGAACGTAGCCGATGGGCTGATGTGGCACAGACACTCTTGTCTGTGCCGGTTCTCGCCATGACTGAGCACAGACAAGAGTGTCTGTGCCACATCGGTCCTGGTTTGCGACGAGCAATGAACGTTTTCTCATGGTTCGAGCACCAACCCGTCATACGCCAGCCTGATGCCTGGTGGCAGTGTCGCTTCGACGGTCGCGTGATCGACTTCATGCGTGAGATGGATCAGCCACGTTTCACGCGCTTGAATCCGCTGTGCGGCGCGAACCGCTTCCTCGATCACGAAATGCGTCGGATGGCGGGGGGAGATGCGCAGGCCGTCGAGGGCAAGGATCTCGACACCTTCGAGCAATCGCATCGTCGATTCCGGGATCCCGTTCGTGTCGGTGATGTAGGCGAAGTTGCCGATGCGGAAGCCGAGGATCGTCCAGTCGCCGTGGGCGACCGGGAGCGGCGTGATGCCGATCCCTTCGTGCACGAACGGGCCGTCGATCTCGATGAGATCGAGCTGCGGTTTGCCGCCGCCGATCTGCGAATCGGACCAGATATAGCTGAAGGCACGCCGGATTGCCGCCGCCGTCTGCGGATTGGCGAACGCCCGAATGGCCTCGCGCTGCCGGAAGTTGAACGGGCGGATGTCGTCCAGCCCCATGAGGTGGTCCGAATGCGAGTGCGTGAAGAGCACGAAATCGAGCCGCGGGATGGGGAACTTCAGCAGTTGCAGCCGCAGATCGGGCGAGGTATCGATCAGAAAATACTTCCCATTCATCTCGATCTTCACCGACTGCCGGAGCCGCTTGTTGTGCGGGTCCGTTGACCTGCAGATATTGCAGGTACAGCCGACGACCGGGACGCCGGTCGACGTCCCGCTGCCGAGGAACGTGACAGTCATCCTCACCGGGCGATTCTATAGGTGATGGCCGGATGTTTCGTGGGAGAGGACGATGATGCTGGCGGGACCGACGGAGATCCTGCCGACGTCAGGCGCGACATTGACCGGATCGCTTTCACAAACGCCGAACGTCTTGTCGTAATCCTCGGAATCGGGGTTGAAGCGCACGAGCCAGGTGCCGCGTCTCGGAAAATGGATCGGGTAGTTGCGTTGGGCGACGGAACCAAAGTTGAACACGACCACGGTCGAGTCCTCCTCATACTTGTCCCACCGACGAACGATGAACATGAAGGTGGCGGCATCGATCACGCAACTGACGTTGTGGCCCGTCAATCCGCTCGTCGTGAGGTCCCTGTTCCGCCGGCAGGCGATCAGATCAGCGAAGCGCTTCACAAAGCCGGCGCGCTTGCCGCGCTCGCCCCAATCGAGGCTGCGATCGGGCTTCAACAGCAGATCGTCGTAGAACTCCTGGCCCTGGCAGAGAAGAGGGATTCCGGGTGCCGCAAGCGTCAGCGCGGCCGCGAGGAAACACCGCTTGATCGACTCGCCATTGTCGAACTTCGCATACTCGAGATCCTTCTTCAGCCGCCGCAGCCGCTTGCGCATCGTCTCGTGGCTTTCGGAGTAGATGACCCGCCAGAACGCGTCGTCGAAGTACTTCTTTTCGAAGACCCGGCGCAGTTCCCGGAGATCGGGCGTTCGCGAGGTGACGGTGAGGCGGACCGCTTCCTCGAATCGTGAGCTCCATTGCGCTCCGAAGCCCGCGCACCCGTCAGCCATCGAAACGATGCGGGATTGCTCCTGCAGGTCCTGCGCGATGGTGAGCGTGTTCCTGCCCAGTCCCCGCACGGTTCGGTTGATGCGCTGCATGAGGCTCCAGCCTTCTCGCACTTCGTCGATCTCGGAGGACTCGCCGCTCCGCGTGCGAACGTAGTTGGTTCCGGCCCAGCGGATCCCGTCGACACCGATCTCGCGTACCCAGCGCTCGGCGTTCTCGCACATCAAATCGGCCACGTGCGGCTCGCCGAAATCGGGACGGCGCCCCAGTTCGGTCCGCGCGAGATAGGGATGGAAGAAGACGTCGTCGCTGCCGATGAAGCGCTGGAGGTCCGCGACGGGACGGCCCAGGAAATCCTGTGTGGTGATGCCGGCGATGACGGCGATGTTCTTGTCGTGGGCCTGGTCGATCAGATCGCACAGGGCGTTCATCCCTCCATAGCCACGCTCGATGCGCCGGGTGCGGGCGACGTCGTAGGTCGCATAGTCGGGCGTTGGATACTCGCCGGGTCCGATCAGCTCGATGGCGTTGACCCCGAGGTCCTGAAGATCATCCAGTTTCTGGGCGATGCCGCCGTAAGTTCCGTGCCCTTGTTCGCCGGAGAAGGTTCCGGGATGGATCTGATAGATCACCAGCTCGTGCCACCCGTACGATCGCCACCTCGGCGGCCGCCGCGGTTCGGTAAGGATGGTGTATCGGACCGAATCATCGACTTCCCGCCCATAGGGATCGGCGCGGCGATAGGTCTCGTTGCCGGTCGTCAGACGATAGCGGTATCGATCGCCGGCAGCGGCGCGGGCGATCTCGCCGGCCCAGATCCCCTCGCTTTCCTTGTCCAGCGCTTCAGTGACGGTATCGCGGTCGCGGAGCAGCTCCACCTTGACCGTGTCGACGCCCGGGGCCCAGACGCGGAAGACCGCCAGATCATCGACCTGAACGACCGTGCCTCCCATGGCCGTCGTTCGGGCCGCGGCGGCCTGGCTGTACTCCGCACGGTCTTCCCGTTTCCATTCCGTCGCGATTTTCCGGATGACCTGATCGGCGGCATGCTCCAGAGTTTCGTCGGCATAGCGGCGCCGTTTGCCGAGCAGGACGCTCGCCGTTGCGGGAGCCGGCTCATGTGATTCCGTCAGCATCCGGCTGATGGCCTCGGAGCATTCGCTTTGCGTTCGCGCGAAGGCAAGGGCAAAGTGCGCGACTTCATTGATGAGCGGCGGCGACATCGGCTGCCAGCGGCTCACGTCGGTGTATGCCGCGGCGGGATCGTGAAGTTCCGTTCGGAAGCTCTGCAGCAGGTGATCGATCTTTTCCTGCAGCGCGCCTTTCCGTTCCCACGTCTGGCCCCGCAGCGCGGTCGCGATCTCGTGACACAGGCGGTTGTATGTCGCCCACGGCCAGCCGGCCGTGCCGGCGACGATCCTTGCGCGTACCCGTTCATCGAACATGGGAGGGACGCTTCTCGATGGGAGGATTCGATGAAGGGTGTTTTCACGGCTCCACGGATCCGGATAGACGACCGGAATCGCGGCATCGATCCGGCCCGGGCGGACCAGAGCCGGCTCCACGTTGTCGACGTAGTTCATCGCCAGAATGAAGCAGATCTCCTGGCGCGGCGCCGCGTCGCGCAGATCCTGAAGTCGGTTCAGCATTGCCGGCACGACCATCTTCAGAAAGGCCGGACTTCCCTTCAGCTCGCGGCGGCGGAGCAGGTCGTCGATCTCGTCGAAGATGATGGTGATGCCACGTACATGCGAAAGGATTTCGAAGACGAACCGGGCCTCCGCGTCGACGCCGGCTTCGCCCTGGCGCGTGAAATCCGCGGGAGTGACGCGAATCACCCGTCGCTCGTTTCCGTGGTTTCGCCACATCTCGTTTCCCAGCGCCTCCGCCATGGCGGTTTTCGAGGAGCCGGGCGGTCCGTGAAGGACAAACGAGTATTCGGCCGAGGCATAGTCATCGCCCCGGCTGCGGCGCGCCGCCGTCCGAAGACGGTGATGAAGCCGGTGCGCGTGACGCGCTCCGAGGTCGACCGGATCGATGTCATCGAGCTGTTTGAGATCGCGAAAGACGAAGAAACGCGTTTCGCACAACTGCCAGAGCCTGTGCTCGATCAGGTCGCGGATCTCGAGCAGCGCGCTGACCGCGCCGGCCGTCACCCAGATGTCGATCGTCTTCGTCTCGCGTGTCTCCGCTGACCAGCCGGCGAGCGTTACCTTCTCGTCATCGTCGCCCCGAGGCTTCGAAGGCTCCCAGAAACGCTCGATGACCGTGCGATTGCGGTCCAGCCAATCGATGAAGGCCATCAAGGCATCGTCCGCGCGGCGGATCTTCGGCCGGCCACGCACGGCGCTGGCCAGCAGCCAGGCGATGTCCGACGTATTCGGCCATACGCCGAGCACCCGCTTGGTCAGAAAGATCGGCTGGCCGGTGGCCCAGCTGCCGTCGGGCCGCAGGCCGCGCAAGGCCTTGGCGATGGCATCGTCGACCTCGAGATCGGAAATCGTGCCCCATCGCTCGGAAATCGTCACCGCGCTGAGAAGCTCCGCGGCATCGAATTCGGTGTCGTTGCCGGCGCTGGCGTACGCCACTTCCTGGCGCACGACGTGCCGGCACCATTGCGCGGCCGAATCGGCCGCCTCGTCGATCAGATCGGCCATCGACTCGTTCGCCACGGCCAGGCGCGCCAGCACCCAGGCCAACGGGTCAGCGCCTTGCGGTGGCAGGAGCGAGCGAGGGGCGCGGCAGCGCTGCTTTGGGTTTTGCTCGTGGTGCAGGGCGTGACAACAGGCCACGGCGTTTCGCAGCTCGCGCAGCCCGGTGGTACAGCGTTCGATGGCCCGTTTCGCCGTCCGCGTCATCCTGGCGCGGTACGCGGCCGGCCCTTCGCCGGGACGCAGGGGCCGCAATTCGGCAAAGGTCTGGTTCCGCGGACGTTTGCGATTGATGGCCGTGACGATCTCGCGCTCGAACACGCGCAGCATCCGTTTTGCGCGCGCCAGCGGTTCGCGATTCCTCCTGCGCAGGTTGAAAAACGTGTCGACGACGATCGTGCGGATCTCGCTCCAGGGGACGGTCGTATCCTTGGCGTGCATCGCCCCGGCGCGCGCCGATACCTTGTCGGCCGCGATCACGAACGCGTCGCGATTGACGGCGACGTCCGAAAGGTCACGCAGCAGTCCGCTCAGCCGATCGGCCGCGCACGCGAACTTCCACCGATGGTGAGGCTCCGCGGCCAGCCGCGATCCGTCTTCGAGGTCTCTGCAGACGGCGCGGATTTCCCGGTAGAGGCGCGCCCTCATCCGGATCGTGACCTGCAGCTCTTTGATCGGCTGCAGACACTTCGCCGTGATCGAGGCGGCCAGGGTGCGCGCGTCCTGGAAGGATTCGTTTTCGTCCGCGGAATGCGTGGCGAACAAGGACCAGAGCATGCCCGCCAGTGCCACGAAGCCGGTGGCGCTGAAGGTGCGGTTCTCCGCCGCATTGAGCAGGTTCCAGAACACTTCACCGGCGGAGAGCGGATTGACGCTGCCGAAGACCGGGTCGGACAACAGCGCACGCACATCGGAGGAGGGATCGGCCAGCAGCATCGAGCTTCCCGCGATCCAGTCCTTCAGCCGCATGAGATGCTGCGTCTGCCGCTTTCCAAGCCAATCGAAGCGGCGCCGGTCCCTCCACAGCCGCTGCAGCGTCGAACAACAGAGCGCATGGACCAGCAGCGACGTCTGGCGCGGCACTTCCGAGTCGGAAATCCACGACGGCATCCGCGTTTTCGCATCGGGATCGCCGGTCAGGAAGTGGTTCGCGAGCGTGATGAGCGTCAGGCTCGGGGCCGTCAGCACTGCATCGACCTTCTTCAACTGCTCGCGCCAATACGCGAGCTCCTGCTCGATCGTCGCGTGTTCCGCGCCTGACATGGCTGTCGTCCGATACTTAGGGAGTGTCGGAATCCGGCGTTTCCCTACCGGGAAGAGCGCAGGAGAAACGCGGCTCTCACGATCCGCTCTCGATCCACAGCGCCGTCCCGTGGGCCGCGGCCTGCTTCGCGGTCAGGAGGAGTTGCACGTAGGTCTGGATATCGAGGTCGGCGTCGAAGAGCTCGTCGTCTTCGAGATACTTCGCCGCCAGCTGCATCAGCTCGACGTCATCGGTCGGCAGCGCGGCCTTCGCGGCGAAGCGGCGCAGTTCATCGAGCAGCGCATCGAGGCTGCCAACTTCCAGCGGGTCGGCCACGGTGGGGATGGCGATGTGCTCCACGCGCGCGAACGGCAGCGGGATGTAGACCGACTGGTAGGCGTCGAGCCCGGAGAGATGCGGCACGGCGTCGATCGTGCGCATGACCCGCGCCTGCAGCTGCGACCAGCCAATCCCTTCGACCGGATCCGATCGATAGGCTTCGGCGCCGGCCGCCCTCAACGCCGGAAAGCGCTTGCGCAATTCGGCGTCGATCGCCTGCGCGAGATCGGGAGCGAAGACGTCGGCGGCATTGCCGGCGACAAAGACGAGGGCCACGTGCCGAATCTTAGTTCGTTACGACGGCCGCTCGACAGGGGGAGTCAGCCGCGCCTCGGGAAGCTTGCGGAAGCACAGACAAGAGTGTCTGTGCCACATTTACCCGGCCATAGGGCGGTGACGGCAAGAAGCAGGACCGATGTGGCACAGACACTCTTGTCTGTGCTGTCAGCGCTTCGGGATCGCTGAGAGGATCAATGCTCCGATTTCCTCGCAAGCTCTGAGCAGTCGCAGGCCGACGCGCTACGACGGCGGTGCCGCGACCTCCGTCTTGCGCACCAGATTCACCTCGGCATTCGGAGGCGCCGCCGCGTCGGTCTTGCGGATCTCGATCTTGTCGTCAGCCGGCGGCGGTTGTGGCGGCGGCTCCTCTGGCGAGGTTTCGTTGAAGTGCCGCAGGTCGTAGAGGAACTTCACGCTGTCGTCGTGGCGGCAGGCGCCGGCCATCAGGTAGAGCGCCGACTCCGACATCCCCAGCTTCTGCGCCAGCGCGGTCATCAGCTCCTTCGATTGATCCATCTTGCCCGGATGAATCCCGCTGGCCTGTTCGTACACCGAGATGAACTCGGTCATGCAGCGCAGGCCGAGCTCGCGCGCGGCCACGATCTTGTCGCGGAAGTAGAGCGTCAGCAGCGCCTGATCGATCCAGTCGATCACCCGCTTGATCGGATAGAGCGACCGCATCGACAGCTCCACGGGGCTCTGCATCGCCAGATGCTGCACGGTGGAGATGCCCAGCTCGTCGAGCAGATCGGCCGCGGCGTCGTCCACCCCTTCGACCATCGCCAGCGGCAGTTCCTGGGCTTTCCCGGTCTGATTCACCTGGAACAGCTCCACCGCCTTCTTGCGGATGTACCCGAGGGCCCAGTCGTGGAAAAACCCGACCATGAAGAGGAGCATCTGCGACGTCATCGCCGATTCGGCCTTGCCGAAAAAGCCGACCGACTTGGCGGCGATGAAGCCGATGAGGATTCCGATCGACGCCTTCAGCGTGCTGTTGAGCAGAAAGCGCGGCGAGAGCGCGTGCGCGTTCAGACGCCCGAGCATGAACCAGAGCGTGCTGACGTAGGTGCCGTAGCCGGCATAGACGATGCCCATCTCCGCGGCGTTGGTCGTGTTCGCGTGCGGCGCCAGCACGGCCACGATCAGAAAGACGCCGGTCATCAACAGCGCGCCGGTGAGCCAGGCCACGAATGACGGCTCGAACTTTTTGGCGTCAGCGAAGGCGGTGTCGGTGTTCGCCGTGACGCTCTGCATCTGCTCGAGCGCGTCCTTCTGCAGCTCGTAGCGATTCTTCTGGCTGGAAACGTACGTGATCAGTCCGATCAGGCCCGGCAGCGGGGCCAGCCCGAAAAAGATCATCTGCGCCGGCGTGTGGCCGATGGGGGCCTTGAACAGGTAGCGGGCGATCAGCGGCGCCGCGGCGAAGAGCGCCGAGATGATGACCAGCAGCGTTTTCTGCGCGCCGGCGGTCCACGAATCGACGTTCTTCTCCGACGAAGTCTCGCTCATGATTGGCCCCCGAGTTGTGGATTGAAGGCGAAGATTGTACCGCTGGCCGAGGTCATGCAAACAGTGGATTAGTGGATCAGAAAGGCCGCCCTTCTTGGGTTCGCTGGTTTCCTGATCTACTGATCCACTAATCCACTAATCTACACATGCCCAGCGAATCGACCTATGACTGCATCATCATCGGCGGTGGCCCGGCCGGACTGACCTGCGCGATTTTCCTGGCGCGCTACCGCCGGCGCGTGCTGATCGTCGACAGCGGCAAGCCGCGCAACTATGCCTCGCGCGCCATCCACGGCTTCCTGGGGCAGCACGGGATCGCTCCCGGAGAATTGCTCGCCCACGGACGCGCCGAGGCCGAGGCGATGGGCGCCGAGATCTGCCATTGCGTCGCCGAGCGCGTCGAAGCCTCGGGGGACATCTTCGAAGTGACCACCACCGCCGGCACGATGCGCGCGCGCCGCGTCGTCCTGGCCTACGGCGTCCGCGACACGCTTCCCGACATCCCCGGCGTCGCGTCGTACTACGGAGCCAGCGTCTTCCACTGCCCCGACTGCGACGGTTACGAAGTCCGCGACAAACGCGTCGGCGTGATCGGCTGGGGCAAAAAGGTGGCCGGCCTCGCTCTCGAGCTGCTGCAATGGACGAACGAGCTGACCGTCTTCACCGACGGCCACCCCCGCGAATGGACCGATGAACATCACAGCAAGCTCCTGGCCCTCGGCATCTCGGTCGTGGACGAGAAGATCGTCTCCCTCGACGGCGACGACGGTCTGGTCCGCGCCGCCGTCCTCTCCACCGGCGAGCGCGTCCCCATCGACGCCATCTTCTTCACCATCGGCGTCACCCGTTCCTGCATCCTCGCCGAGAACCTCGGCTGCGACGTCGATCCCGAGCGCCCAAACATCGTCGTCAACGAATACCGCCAGACGACGATCGAAGGCATCTACGCCGTCGGCGATCTCGTCCCCGGCTCGCAGCTTGCCATCACCTCGGCAGCAGATGGGGCGATTGCAGCGATTGCGATTAATAAATCACTGCTGCCGCCGTCGCAGCTGGTGTGAGGCTTTTTCATGCGGAGACGCGAAGACGCGGAGAAAACCAGGCTGATCTGAGTGTTACGATCGAAGCGAATGAGTCCGACCGTGTTCCGCCAGGGGCCGTATCGGTTCTACTTCTTCTCTCTTGAAGAAGATCGTATGCATGTCCATATCGATTCGCCGGACGGCGAGCTCAAAGTGTGGCTTGAGCCCCGAATCGAGGTGGCGCAGAATCACGGGATTCCGGCGCGCGAAGTGACAACGGTTCTGCGCATCGTGGAGGAGCGACGTGGCGAAATTGAAAAGCGGTGGCGCGAGCACCGCAGAGGTTGAAGTCGCAAGTATCTCCAGGCACGGCTTCTGGCTTTACCTCGACGGCCGTGAGCTCTTCGTCTCGTTCAAAGAGTTCCCGTGGTTTGCCGAGGCACCAGTCAACAAGATCGTCGATGTCCACCGCCCATCGCCGGAACACCTTTACTGGCCGGATCTGGACGTCGATCTGTCACTCGAATCGATCGAACATCCAGAACGGTTCCCGCTGCGATTCGACACGTTCGGCAGTGCGACTGGGAAGTACTCTGACTAATCCAGGATTCCACCGCGATACCAACTGCCTCGAAGTTCTGGCAGCCGCCGAGAGCGCACCGGCGCGATCTCAGCTTGAAAACCTCGGGCCAGGTGATGCGGAGCGGCGTCGCCAGCAGCTCTTCGCGCGAGTCTTCCTGAGCCTCCGATGCTCACGAGAGCTGAGGGCGGGGAGAATCCCGCTCGATATCTGGATCACATGGCCGCTGCGTTCTACGGCATCTCCGCCGCGGCGCTGTTGATCGAGTCCCACACTTCGGTTCTCTCGGCGTTGTCGTGTGCGGCGGCCATCGCTTTGTCGAAGTACTCCTTCGCTTTGGCTTGATCTCCCTTGGCCGCGTACGTTTCGCCGAGGCCGGCGTAGACGCGCCAGAGCTCGGGGCTGGACGGATGGGCGGTGCTGTAATCGTTCAGGAAGGCGATGGCCTCGTCGTACTTTTTGGCGCTCAGCAGCCCGCCGTATCCGATGCCGATCGTTTCGGCTTCGCTGGCCACCAATCGGGCGCGCTCACGCAGCTCCGCGGCCCCTTTGGCATCGCCCTTCTTATCGAGCACCGCCGCCTTCGTGCGCAAGCCGTTGGACGTAACGCCGAGCGAGAGGGAGTGGTTGGCGTACTGCAGCGCGGTGTCGGGATCGCCATTGCGCAACTCGAATCGCGCCGCGGCCGCCCAGGCATTCGCGTCCCAATGCTTGCCGCCCCGCAGCGTGCTGACGATCGACGCGCGCACGGTGGCTGGAACATCGACCTCGATCTTCACCGGCACGCGCAGCTTCTCCCACCGCAGCGACATGACCGTGGAGTTGTTCGTGACGTCGTCGAACGTATACGTCAGCCGCTCCTGCGGTTCGTTCACCACCTGCGGCGTCACGGTCACGCGCAGCGCATCCTCCGATGGGTCGTAGTTGTACACGCCCCAGTCGCCGGTGAACCGGCTCAGGATGATCGTCCACTGCGACGGACCCGGAATCGCGAACAGGCCGTACGTTCCGGCCGGCAGCGGCTGGCCTTCGATCTTTGCCGGCGTCGAAAACGAGATGGTGGTGTTCTCATTCGCGCCGGTGCGCCACGGCGTTCCGTACGGCACCAGGCCGCCCCAGATCCGGCGCTTGTTGATCGCCGGCCGGTGATAGTTGACGGCGATGTCGGTGACGCCGATGGTCTGGCCTGCCACGGCGGCCGGACTGGCGTCGGGCAGCCGGATTGCTCCCTGGGCGAAGACAGACGTGGCAAGGAGAAAGAGGGCCGTTCCGAGCGCGATGTTTTTCATGATCGGCGAATCGTAGACGGATCGCGGATTGCCGTCCATCGGGGATGGCCGGACGTTTACAATCCCGCGCACCATGCGCCGCACGACGATCGTCCTCGCCGTCTTTCTCGCCACCACCCTCCTCGCCCAGTCCCCTGCCGATCCGCCGATGCTCGGGTTCTCCGCGTCGAACGCGGCGAAGGAACGCGCCCTCGAGGCGCAGTTCGATTCATCGCTGAAGCGCGACGATCTTCGCGAGTGGCTCAAGCGCCTCTCGGCGCGGCCGCATCACCTCGGGTCGGCGTACGACAAGGACAACGCCGAGTACATCGCCGCGCTGTTCAAGAGCTGGGGCTACGACACCAGGATCGAGGAGTTCCGCGTCCTCTTCCCCACTCCGAAACGCCGCGTGGTCGAGCTGGTGGCACCGGAGCACTTCACGGCCAAGCTCCTCGAGCCGCCGGTGCCGGGCGACGCCACCTCGGGGCAGCAATCCGAGCAGCTGCCGGTCTACAACGCCTACTCCATCGATGGCGACGTCACCGGCGATCTGGTCTACGCCAACTACGGCATCCCCGCCGACTACGAGATCCTCGAGCGCAACGGCGTCGATGTGAAGGGGAAGATCGTCATCACCCGTTACGGCGGCTCTTGGCGCGGCATCAAGCCGAAAGTGGCCGCCGAGCATGGTGCCATCGGCTGCATCATCTATTCCGATCCGAAAGATGATGGCTATGGCCAGGGCGACGTCTATCCGAAAGGCGCCTGGCGCAACGAGAACGGCGCGCAGCGCGGCTCGGTGATGGACATGCCGGTGCATCCCGGCGATCCGCTCACGCCCGGCGTCGGCGCGACCGCCGATGCCAAGAGGCTCGATCGCAAGGACGCCGAGGTCATCACCAAGATCCCGGTGCTGCCGATTTCTTATGGGGATGCGCTGCCGCTGCTGCGTGCCCTCGGCGGTCCGGTGGCGCCTGCGGAATGGCGCGGCGCGCTGCCGATCACCTATCACATGGGACCCGGCCCCTCGCGCGTCCACCTGGCGCTGGAGTTCAACTGGAACCTGGTGCCGGCGTACGACGTCATCGCGCGTATGACCGGCTCGCAGTATCCCGACCAGTGGATCATGCGCGGCAACCATCACGACGCCTGGGTCAACGGCGCCAACGATCCGCTCAGCGGCCAGGTGGCGCAGATGGAGGAGGCCAAAGCGATCGCCGAGCTGGCCAAGAGCGGCTGGCGGCCGAAGCGGACTATCCAGTTCGCGGCGTGGGACGGCGAAGAAGAAGGGCTGATCGGCTCGACCGAGTGGGCGGAAACCCATGCCGACGAGCTGCGCGCCAAGGGCGTGGTCTACATCAACTCCGATACGAACTCGCGCGGCTTTCTTGACGCCGGCGGGTCACACACGCTGGAGAAGCTGGTGACGCAAGTGGCCCGCGACGTCCCCGATCCGGAGCGCAAGATCTCCGTGCTGGCGCGCATGCGCGCCCGCGAGGCCACGCGCGAGCGTGAGGGGCGCTCCGACATGCGCGCAGACTCCCACGATGGCGATCTGATCCGCCTCGACGCCCTCGGATCCGGCTCCGATTACACGCCGTTCCTGCAGCACACCGGCGTGGCCGCGCTGAACATCGGCTACGGCGGGGAGGGCGGCGGCGGGTCGTATCACTCCGTCTACGACTCGTTCGATCACTACACCCGCTTCGGCGATCCCAACTTCGATTACGGAATCGCCCAGGCCAAGACCACCGGCCGCCTGGTGCTCCGGCTGGCGAACGCCGACGTGCTGCCGTTCGAGCTCAAGACCTTCGCCGACACGGTGTCGCGCTACCTCGATGAGCTGACCCGGCTGTCGGAGTCGACGCGCAAGGAGATCGAGGAGCGCAACCATCTCGTGCGCGAGAACGCCTACGAGAACGCCGCCGATCCAACCAGACCGTTCGTGGCCCCGAAGGCGGAGCCGGCCGCGCCCTACCTGAACTTCGCCCCGCTGCAGAACGCGGTGGCGCATCTGAAGCAGAGCGCAACAGCCTTCGATCGCGCCGCAGCCTCGGCACCGGCCGATCGCCAGCCGGCGTTCGACCGGGCTCTGATGCACATCGAACAGTCGCTGCTGCTTCCCAACGGACTGCCGCGCCGGCCGTGGTTCCGCCATCAGATCTACGCCCCCGGCTTCTACACCGGCTACGGCGTCAAGACCGTTCCCGGCGTGCGCGAAGCCATCGAGCAGAAGGAATGGAGCGACGCCAACGCCCAGATCGAGAGCGCCGCGAAGGTGATCGAAAGGTATGCCTCCGAGGTCGATCACGCGATGGATGCGGCGAAGAAGTAGCGGTCATGCTCGTCACGACCTCGTATCAAGACCTGTTGACGCCCACCACCCCAATGCGCGTACACGCGTACGCGCCGGCGGGCGAGGGCACGTTCCCCGGGCTGCTTCTCTATCCGGAGATTTTTCAGCAGACCGGGCCGATTGCGCGGCTGTCGGTGCAGTTCGCCAGTCACGGGTATGTGGTGATGGCGCCGGAGATCTACCACGACCACGAGCCGCCTGGCACGATCCTCGGCTACGACGACGCCGGAAAGGAAAAGGGGAACACCTACAAGAAGGCCACGAAGCTTTCGACGTTCGACGATGACGCGCGCGTCGTGATCGATGCCCTGCGTGCGCATCCCCAATGCAATGGCCGCCTCGGTACCGCCGGCTTCTGCATCGGCGGCCATCTCGCCGTCCGCGCCGCGCTGCAGCCGGAGATCGAGGCCTGCTGCGCCTTCTATCCCACCGACCTCCACTCAGGCACGATCGGCGAAGGCGGAAACGCCGGCACACTGGCGCGCGTGAATGAGATCCGCGGCGAGCTGACCGTCATCTGGGGCCGCCAGGACCCGCACATTCCGGCCGAGGGACGGCTGAAGGTGTATCGGGCACTGAGCGACGCCGGCACGCGCTTCAGCTGGCACGAGGTCAACGGCGAGCATGCCTTCATGCGCGACGAAGGCCCGCGCTACGACGCCGAGGTAGCCAGAGAGTGCATGGGAATCGCGCTGGGACTCTTCCACCGGGCGTTATAAAAAAGACGCGGAGGTTCCAGTCTCTCCTCCGCGTCTCCGCGCCTCCGCGTGAAAACTACTGCGCCCGCGTCACGCTCTTGCAGTCGATGGTTCCCTGCAGCCGCACGCCCGCGGCGGTCATACCGTCGAAAGTCACGATCGCCGTCGAGCCCTTGTCGTTGACGGTGACCGTTCCGTGCCCGCTCTTCTTCTCCGTCTCGATCTTGTACTCGGCCACGCGCGCGGTGATCCGGCCGAAGGCGACATTGAGGAAGAAGTCATGCGTCCCCTTCGCCGCCGCCTTGGCATCCGGCACGATGAGCTGCACGCTGTTCAGCACCTTGGGATTGTTCTCCTTCACCAGCGAGTACTGATTTCCCCACGAGCCATGCCCAGTCATCCCCGCCGAGCAGCCGCCCCGATCGGTGGATCCGTCATACGTCCCGGCATTCGGTCCGCCAGTGATGACCACATGGATGGTTTCCTTCACATCAGCAGCATAGAGAGCAGGAGCAGTGAGGACGAGAAGCACAGCCAGACTGCGAAGCAGACGATTCACGGTTGAAGCCTCCTCAGGTTGCGAATTTTGGTGGGTATTGTAGCGAAGACGGTTTCACGCGGAGGCGCGGAGATCGCGGAAGTTCTTTTCGCCGTGTCTCCGCGCCTCCACGTGAAATCGTCTAACTGAAAAAATGGCCTGCACGACGTCTCGTGCAGGCCATCCCTGCGGCTGACTAGTCATTTTGAAACCTCGCTGCTTCGTTAAACCTCACGGCTTTGCGGAAGAGGTGTCGGAGCTGGGGTTGTCTTCAGCTTGCCGCGGTTGCCGTTGCGCCCCATGGCGGACTTCATCTTCTTCACGTGGCCGAGGAGTGAGTCGGCACGAGCATTACGGGTGAAACCTTTGGCGAGGTTGTACACCTGCAACGCCTGCTGCACGACGTCCCAACGCTCGCGGAACATGTTGTAGCGAATGTCCCGCACGAGCGTCTCGGCGGCGGTAGCAAGAGCCTCGTACCGCAGATTCCGATTGATGACCAGCCGCGTTCTGACCGGATCGAGTCCCGTCTTGAGCTGCATCGTGGTGTCGTTTTCCGCCACCACGGCGCAAGCTTCGAGAAACTCGTCTGAGACAGCGCGGGCGGGCATCGTGTTGAGTCCCTCAGCCGTCGCCGGAACGAAATCCGGCAGGAGCTGATAGACGCCACGGAGCTGCGCCAGTGACTGCTGTACCGCGGCATCGACTGCCGCCGCATCCAGCGTTGAAACCTGGGGGTTCTGACCGTTGTCTGTTGTGACCATAGCTTTTTTCCTTTCTGCCAGGGTTGTCCTGCGCGCGCTGCTTTGGATCTTCTGGCGGCCCCAACCTAGGAGCGAAGGAGAAAGCTGTCAAGGTGTTTCCATTTTACCGGTAACGAATGGTAAGTCTCGTGAATTCAGAGGGTTAGGAGGCACCTCGGTTCATTTTGGACACAAAACATTTACATGTGCACCACTGAAAACGGAACCAAGACACTCCCCGACTATCTTCAAGACAGTCGTCGACTATCTTCAAGACATCCTCAAAGTGTCCTCAAGACACTCTCCGCCTGTCTTCAAGACAAGACCCGATCGTGTTGAAGACGGAACCGGACTGTCTTCAAGACGAACCGCACTTGTCTTCAAGACGGATAGCGAGTGGCTTTGACCCGAAATTCGTTCACGCACCAGGGAACCCCTTTTCACGCGGAGCTCGCGGAGATCGCGGGGCCTCTTTCCTCCGCGTCTCCGCGCCTCCGCGTGAACCGTCACCCTGCTCATTCGCACCTTCCAGCCGGCAAAGCCGGCCCAAGACCTTAGCCCCCGTTTCAGACGGGGGTTTAGGTGGTCCCCCAGGTTTCGCGAGCCCGCTTGAGCGGGCGACAGGAGCCGTCCACGCGATTCTCTGTCGCCCGCTGAAGCGGGCTGGCAATTGGGGGGGCGTCGGTTTTCCCCCGCCTGAAGACGGGGGCTACGATCTCACGCCGGCTTCGCCGGCGGGGCGTTCATCCCCTACGTCTTCATCTGCGGACATCTGCGTTCATCTGCGGATAAAGCCTCATCCGCAGATTACGCAGATGAACGCAGATGGAGAACCGAACCTACTCCGGCCCGTTGTAAACCGATTCGATCATCCACCGCACCAGCGCGGCAGTGAAGCCGGGGACGGCGATCTCGAGGTGCGGCATCTCCTTCACCGAAAGCGGCGAGAGGAGATACCACTCGACGACGTCGTTGAACGACACCATCTCCTCCTCGTCCGCTCCCGCGTTGGTCATCTCCACCCGATGCTCCAGCGCCCGGATGGCAAACTCCGGCAACTCGATCGGAATGGTCCGCCGCTGGCTCAACGCCTTCGCGGCATGCGTGGTGAAGGATGCGGTGCGCGTCATGATTGCCTCTCGCCATGTAGCACACTCCAGTGTGTAGCTACTCGGCACACGATAGTGTGCAATGCGAGTCGTGTCAAGAGGACGACGAACCGCCGAGACTATCTTTGGCGAACACCTTCGGGAGTTGCGCGCCTCAGCCGGACTGTCGCAGGAAACGCTTGCCGAGAAGGCTGGCCTCCATCGGAACTACATCGGTCACTTGGAGCGAGCCGAGAAGACTGCCAGTCTCGACGTGCTGGTTCGGATAGCCGCCGCATTCGACCTCTCGCTGCCAGAGTTGCTTGAAGGCTTTAGCTCGCGTACCGTTCGGAGCCTTTCAGGCAATAGTTCGAGCTAGCGGCGCTCTATTGCGGATCTAGCACATCACAGCAGCTGAGCAGGCGTACTGCGTATGCGTCCGCCGCCTCCATGACCCAATTCGGCGAAACGCGAACGACCCACACCGCAAAGAGAAGCGCCAAGAATAGTATCGTCGCCAGATCAATCACTACAATCTGCTGCCTAATCGGTTCGCTTAGGTCGTAGAAAAGCAGCTTGGCGGCCGAGGCAGCGATCGACACAACTAGAATAACAATCGCGGCTGCCTTCATCCCCCATAGATTTCGGCGGAATCCGTACGCTATGTTCTCGCCCAAGAGCAATGAGAAACGTTTCGAGTCTCGAGTCTGCTCCAACAAATACATTACGCAACTCTCGTATGTTTCATCAGCCGAGACGGGCGATTCCTTTTCGTCCTCGGCCGTAGGCATCGTGACACCTGGCACTAACTCCCTGAGTTTCGCGTGATACCGTCGTTGTACTGGTTTTGGAATTGTCGAATCGGCATGACGCAGGAAGCGTGTCGTCGGCCGGCCATGCCAAAGCGACCAGAGTTCGCGTTCACGGCGTTTGCCCTGATCGCGAGCGATCTGACCGGCAAAGAAGGAGAGGCCGGCCCATGATACAGCCGCTACTAGCATCTTAGGCCAATCACCGCCGGTCCAAAGAGCTACGGCAACGATGACCGGAAGCAATACAATGATCGCGGGCGTTACTCGAGCGGCCAGTGCGTATCGATCCAACATGACGAGTCCTAATCGTTAGTGTCGAAGTCGAATGGAACGGGATACGCTTCTGTGTAACCGCTCCTCTCAGGGGCATCACTTCGATGCCATAGATTCATGCCACAAGTACTAAAAACCTGCGTGCCGCGACGAATCAGAGCGTTAGTCACATGACTTGACGGGTGGTCCGGCTTGCCGGCGACCGCCGCAGAAACGAACGCCAAGGAGCCGCCTATGAGATCAAGGACCGCCGAATTAACATTGTGCCTACTCCCGTGATGCGGCACCTGCCACCCGTTGAGGCCCGTGACAGACAGCCCTACAGATGTGGCATAACTTGCGGCTGCGGTCAGAGCGGCGACACCAGCGTCACCTGTAAAAAGAACCCTCTGTCCGTCGACAGATAGAAGAAGAATCGTACTTGAGTTATTTTGTGCAGAAGTGTCACTGACACCCTTCAGAGTATTCGTTAGCGCGGTTCCAGGTGCTCCGCCGCTGCGAAGGTAGGCAGAAACAAAATTGTCGCGTTGTTCTCGTGCCACTCCGGCGAAAAGACCTCCCGAGAGACTGGTATTTTCACCGCGCGCCGCGGCGAAGAGTGAGGCCAAATTAGAGCTACCAGCGCGGGCGCTAGCAAAGATGTTCGATGGTAGGCTCGTTGTGGAGTAATTCCGCAAAACGTCTGCTAACCAGTTGGGCGGAGAGTCAGGAGCAGGAGGCCTCGCAGGGGCGGGCGTTCTGTCGAATTTGCAGACCAAGCTCTGGTAATACTCCCTAGTCGGGCCTAAGAAGCGTAGCTTCCCGTCTGGAGTTTGCCCGCCTGCAAATGGTTCATAAATAGGGATCGATCGTGCTCTGGCGATGTCCTCTAATTCTGACGCGCCTGCGAGAGCCTTTTCCAATTTAGAAGATAGCCCCGTTGGGGTAAAACGCGAGTCTTTGAAAGTGTGACGGATCTCCGTTGCATGCTCCCAAGGCTTGTGCATTAGCAGCGTCCCGACCTCTAGCTGTTCGACAACATCTTTCAAGCCGCTAACGTGATCGCAGTCAGGATGAGTAGAGACTACATAGTTGACTCTATTCGTTTTGTAGTGAGTCAAGACATGAAGAACTAGTCTTGCTCCCGCATTAGAGTCGCCGCCATCGATAATTACGACGACCTGCTCGTCGCGACTGCCAAAAAGATTCCCATATCGTAGCGCTATCGCATCTCCGCTACGGCTGCCGTCACCAACTGCCAAGAAATCGATTTCAAAACCCATCGCCTATCTCCAGTCTCCACCCGCGTTAGTTCAATCGAAACGGTCGTGGGAGATCGGGGCGGCGAGATTCTCACGATAAACCGAGACAAAAAAGGGCCGGCAGCAGCCGGCCCGATTCAAGAATCAACAGCGAACTCTGAATAGCTTAGGAACACCCACTCGTACTCCCGCAATTCAAGCACTTATAGCAGGCCCCATTTCTCACCATGATCGAGCCACAGTCGGAGCAGCTCGGCGCGTCCTGCTGGTAGCGGAACGTCGCGGTGTTGCGGGAGTTCGGACCGTCGGCGTCCTTGGGGGCGGCGATGATCGGGGAGGTGGCGAGGGAGGTGACGAACGACGCGTCCTCCTTCGTCAGCGGGGCTACGTTGGGGATCGGTTTGGTGGCGACGGGAGCCGCTTCTTCGCGGACGATCACGCCGGCGTGCGCCTGGCTTTCCTTGTCGAGGAACTTGGTTGCGAGCCATTTGAAGATGTAGTCCATGATCGATTTGGTCATGGGGATTTCGGGGTTCTTGGTGAAGCCCGAGGGCTCGAAGCGGGTGTGGGTGAATTTGTCGACCAGGAAGTTGAGGGGGACGCCGTGCTGGAGGGCGAGGGACGTCATCGTGGCGAAGCTGTCCATTAGGCCGGAGATGGTGCTGCCTTCCTTGGCCATGGTGATGAAGATCTCGCCGGGGGTGCCGTCTTCGTATTTGCCGACGGTGATGTAGCCCTCGTGGCCGCTGATGGAGAATTTGTGGGTGATCGACTCGCGCTCGTCGGGGAGCTTGCGGCGCACGGCGGTGGGGGTTACGCCGAGGTCGGTGAGCTTTTCTTTGTCCTTGCCGGTGGAGAGGGGCTGGGAGCGTTTGCAGCCGTCGCGGTAGACGGCTACGGCTTTCAGGCCGAGCTTCCACGCTTCGTGGTAGGCAAGCTCGATCTCGTCGACGGATGCCGCCGAGGGCATGTTGATGGTCTTGGAGATCGCGCCGCTGATGAAGGGCTGGACGGCGCCCATCATCTTGAGGTGGCCCATGTAGTGGATCGAGCGGGTGCCGTTCTGGGCCTTGAAGGCGCAGTCGAAGACGGTGAGGTGGGCGTCGAGGATGTGCGGCGCGCCTTCGATGGTATCGTTCTCGTCGATGTACTGGATGATCTCGTTGATCTGCTTGGCGTCGTAGCCGAGGCGCTTCAAGGCCGTGGGGACGGTCTGGTTGACGATCTTCAGCATGCCGCCGCCGACGAGCTTCTTGTACTTCACCAGCGCGATGTCGGGCTCGATGCCGGTGGTGTCGCAATCCATCATGAAGGCGATCGTGCCGGTGGGCGCGAGGACGGAGATCTGCGCGTTGCGGTAGCCGTGTTCCTGGCCGAGGGCGTAGGCCTCGTCCCACACCTTGGCGGCGGCGTCGGCCAGATCGGCCGGCAGCGGACGGGTGTTGATGCGGTAGGCGGCGCGGCGGTGCTTGTCGATCACACGCAGGAACGGTTCGCGATTGACCGCGTAACCTTCGAACGGACCGACCTTCTCGGCGATGCGCGCGGACTGCGCGTATGACTCGCCGGAGAGGATCGAGGTGATCGCCGCGGCGTAGTCGCGTCCATCCTCGGAGTCATACGCGATGCCGCGGGCCATGAGCAGCGCGCCGAGGTTGGCGTAGCCGATGCCGAGCGGACGGAAGGCGTGGGAGTTCTTCTCGATCGCCTTGGTCGGATAGGAGGCGTAATCGACGGTGATCTCCTGCGCGGTGATGACGATGCGCAGCGCGGCGCGGTAGGCCTCGACGTCGAAGCCGGTGTTCTCGTTGTAGAAGCGCATCAGGTTCAGCGAGGCCAGGTTGCAGGCGGAGTCGTCGAGGAACATGTACTCCGAGCACGGGTTCGAGGCGTTGATGCGGGCCGTGTTCGGGCAGGGGTGCCAGTCGTTGACGGTGGTGTCGAACTGCATGCCGGGATCGCCGCAGAGGTGGGCCGACTCGGCCATCTTGCGCATCAGCTCGCGGGCCTTGTACGTCCCCATGACCTGCTTCGGCTCGGTGACCGACCAGGTCTGCCAGTCGAGGTCTTTCTCGTAGGCGTGCATGAAGTCGTCGGTGACGCGCACGGAGTGGTTGGCATTTTGAAATTGAACAGAATCGTATGCACCGCCGACGGCATTGAAGGCGCCGTCGTAGCCGGCATCGATCAGGGCCCAGGCCTTCTTCTCTTCCTTCTCCTTCGACTCGATGAAGTCGACGATGTCGGGATGGTCGGCGTTGAGGATGACCATCTTGGCGGCGCGGCGGGTTTTGCCGCCGCTCTTGATGACGCCGGCGAAGCTGTCGTAGCCCTTCATGAAGGAGACAGGACCGGATGCGGTGCCGCCGCCGGCCAGCAGCTCTTTCGAGGAGCGGATGCTGGAGAGATTCGAGCCCGTGCCGCTGCCGTACTTGAACAGCATCCCTTCGGTCTTGGCCAGGCCGAGGATGGAGTCCATGGTGTCGTTCACGGAGTTGATGAAGCACGCCGAGCACTGCGGGTGCGGCTCGATGCCGACGTTGAACCAGACCGGCGAGTTGAAGGCGGCCATCTGGTAGAGAAGGATGTGCGTCAGCTCGTCGCGGAACGTATCGCCATCGGCTTCGGAGGCGAAGTAACCGCCTTCGCGTCCCCATCCGGTGATGGTGCGGACCACGCGGCCGATCAGCTGGCGCACCGAGGTCTCGCGCTCGGGGGAGCCGATATGGCCGCGGAAGTACTTCGAGACCACGACGTTGGTGGCCATCTGCGACCAGAACTTCGGCATCTCGACGTCTTTCTGCTCGAAGACGATTCCACCGCTCTCACTGGTGATGGCCGCGGAGCGCATCTCCCATTCACAGGTGTCATAGACGTCGACGCCCGCTTTTGTGAAGAAGCGGCCGATCTCGATGCCGCCGGTTTTCGTTTCCTTGCGGCGGGGCGGCTTGCTGGACGAGCGGGGGCGGATGCTGTTGGCGGGGATCTCGATGGACGTCATGGCCTGTTCTCCTTGATTCGACGCAAAAGCGCCCCTACGCGGGGCGCTCCGGGTTGAGTTGAACGTTCGTAGTTAGCGAGCGAGCCAGCGCGCGCTGGTGGGCCGGGCCTGTGGGACCGGCGTCTTGACTTTCACGGTGACCTGATACTCGCGGATCTGCAGTGAAACGGATCGCAGTGGACTCCGGGTGGCAAGACGGGAAACGTGCTTCAAATCCTTCATCAATCCTCCCCGCGCTCTCCAGTCATTTGTTGTGCGAGACAACCTACGCCCGGTGGAAACGGATGTCAAGTCTGTGCCCACAAGATGTTGTGGTCTGAAAGTAAAAGAACACAACATCCAGCGTAAGTATTCGCAAAATCATGAAGTTAGGTCCACAGCAAGTAGAGCTGATTTCGAAGGGTTCTCCGCGACGAATCCACCGTTTTCTCGCAGATTATCCGCAGGCTTTTGCACAATCTTTCGATGGGAAATCCGCAGAAACTCAACGCTTTTTCCACATCTTCTGCGCAGGATCTCCGGCCGGAATGGTTGCCCGATTTTCCGCAGGATTTACGACCGGATTCCGGAGGAAATAGCAGACTCGTCTGAAAAAAATTCTGGCTATGGGACTAGGTGGCGCGGCGGGCTGCGGAAAAGGGGCGTTTCTGTGATTTTCGGACAATTTTCGAAGCGCCGTTCCGGCCGTGCACAACGGTTGTGACACGTGGAACACTCAGGGCTGGTGAGGAAATCAGTGTTGATCGTCTCAACGATGCCGAAGTGCACCAGCACAGACAGGAGTGTCTGTGCCACATCAGTCCTGCTTCTTGCGCGTCTCCGCCCTGTGGCAGGGTCAATGTGGCACAGACACTTTTGTCTGTGCTTCCGCAAGCTTCCGGCTATTCGTCCTTCGTCCGCAGCGTGATCCGGTGCTTGCGTACTTTGTAGTAGAGCGTGTTCCGCGTAATCCCCAGCCGCTTGGCGGCGCGGTCGACGACGCCGTCCTCTTCCTTCAGCACGCGGGCGATGTGGCGGGACTCCATCTCGGTCAGGGTCAGGCGAGTGTCGTCGGAGGCGCCGTCGCTGGAGGGATATTCGAAGCGGAGATCGCTGCGGCGGATCTCGCCTCGGTCGCTGAGCAGCAGCGAGCGCTCCAGCACGTTCTTCAGCTCGCGGATGTTGCCCGGCCAGGGGTACTCCTGCATCGCACGGATCCCGCTCTCGGCGAGTGTGATTCCCGAACGTCCCAGCTCGTGGGCGACGCGGCCGAGGATGTCGCCGGCGAGGGCGGCGATGTCTTCCTGGCGTTCGCGCAGCGGCGGGAGGCGCAAAACGATGGTGCTGATGCGGAAGTAGAGATCCTCGCGAAAGCGCCGGCTGCGCACGAGGACGTTCATGTCGTGATGCGTGGCCGCGATCAGCCGCACGTCGGCGAAGCGGTCCTTCACATCGCCGAGGCGGCGAAAGCGTTTCTCCTCGAGCACTTTCAGCAGCTTCGGCTGGACCTGCACGTCGACGTCGCCGATCTCGTCGAGAAAGAGCGTCCCACGGTGGGCCAGATCGAAGAGGCCCTGTTTCGCCGCCACCGCACCGGTGAAGGCGCCGCGCTCGTGGCCGAAGAGCTCCGATTCGAGGAAGTCTTTCGACAGGCCGGCGCAATTGAGATCGACGAACGGCTCCTGCCGACGGCGCCCGTTGCGATGCAGCCAGTTGGCGAGAATGCCTTTGCCGGTTCCGGTCTCGCCCTGGATGAGAATCGGGCGATCGGTCGAGACGATCCTGGTGACGTCGCTCTCGAGCTGCTTGATGGCCGCGCTCGTGCCGGTGAAGGGATCGAGGACGTCGCGCGATTCCTTCTTGCGGTCGGCCTCGTCCGCCTGGCGGCTGCGTTGCGTGGCCAGGGTGCGCTTGAGGATGACCAGCAGCGTCGGGAGCTCGAGAGGCTTGGTGAGGAACTGCTCGGCCCCTTCCTTGATGGCGCTGACCGCGAGCTCGACGCTGGCGTGGGCGGTCAGCACGATCACCGCCACCGAGGAGTCGATCGCTTTCAGCTGCGGGAGAAGATCGAGGGCGGTGCAGTCGCGCAATTTGTAGTCGAGGATGATGGCGTCGGGCCGCTCTTTGCGCGCCTGCGCCAGCGCGGCCATGCGATTGTCGGCATCCGACACCTCGAATCCCTCGGAAGTGAGATAACGCCGGATGGCCATACGGATGGCCGGTTCGTCATCGACCACCAGCACGCGGTTGCGAGTCATCTCACTCATGGGTTCCGTTGTCCGCAAGCGGGAAGAGTACCCGGATCCGGCCGCCGCCCTCGGGCCGATTCGAGGCGAAGACTTTGCCGGAGTGTTCCTCGACGATGCGCTGCACGATCGAGAGGCCGAGTCCCGTGCCGCCTTCGCGCTGGGTGAAGAACGGTTCGAAGACGCGATCGAGGGCATGCGGGGCGAATCCCGTCCCTTCATCGTCGACGGTGCATTCGACCCACTGCCGGCCGGCGTGCTCGACGACGGCGCCGCTGATGCGGACGACGCTGTCCGGTTCGGAGTGCTGGATGGCGTTGTCGATGAGGTTCTCGAAGACCTGCTGCAGACGCGAGCGATCCATCAGCAGGTTCGGCATCGGCCGGGTCATCCCGTTCTGGATCTCGACCATCGCGCCTCGCGCGGCCGCCCGCCGGCTTTCCACGGCCCGCGATACCACGTCGCGAATGTCGCCGCGCTCGATGTGCAGCGCCGGCGGCTTCCCGTACTCGAGCAGCTCCTGCATCAGGTGGATGAGCCGGTTGACCTCCTGCCGCAGCGTGGCCGCGCATTCGGCGTAGCCGGGCTGGCTCAACTCTTCATGGAAGGCATCGAGCGTGGCGGAGATGCCGAAGAGCGGATTGCGCACTTCGTGGGCGACGCCGGCGACGAGCGTTCCCATGGCGGACATGGTCTCGCTCCGCCGCAGCGATTCCTGCAGCTCGACGATGCCGGTGATTTCCCACAAGACCAGGATGAATCGCTCGGAGCCGTCGTCCGCGCTGGTAAAACGGGAGACGATGATGTCCCATGTTCTGCCGTCGGCATCCTTCGCCTCGGCGGTGGTGCCGATGCGCTCGCCGGCGATGTAGTTGATGAGCTGGGCCGCGGTCTGCCACGGCTCGCCGGCGCTGATCTCTTCGATCGTTTTTCCCGAGAGCTGGTCGCTCGTGAGACGGCACAATTCAAAGGCGGCGCGATTGACGCGGACGACGGCGCCGCTCCGCTCGGTGATCAGAATCGGCGTGGTGACGGTGTCGAACGTCTCTTTCCATTCCGCCGCCGACCGTTCGACCGCTTCCTGCAGTCTCTTCTGCTCGGCCTCGGCCTGCCGCCGCTCGGTGATGTCGACGCCGGTGGCGACCATGAACGTCTGCCCGCGAACGTCCATCCTGCGGGCGCTGAACACGTAGTTCCTGACTTCCCCGCCCAGCAGCGTGCGAGCCTCGGTTTCGGCATATCCGAGGGTGAAGACCTCCTTGATCTTCTGCTCGACGTAGGGGCGGTCGTCGGCATAAATCAGCGTGCGCTCGGGGCGTTCCTGAAGAGCCAATACGTCGCCGGCCAGCCGCTCCATGGCGGCGTTCCAGCGGATGAACCGTCCCTCGGTGTCCTGCACGAAGAAGACGCCGCCGATGGCGCCGATGGCGGTGTTGGTGAACTCTTCCTGCTCTTTCAGGTCGTTGTAGCGTTGCTCCAGCTGCCGGACCATGGTCTCGATACAGCCGCGAAGACTCTCCAGTTCCGCGGTGAAGCTCGGCGCGAGGTGCGGGATGTCGGGATTTTTGCCCGAGCTCAGGGCCACCGCGTATTTCTCGATCCCCGTAAGAGGCCGCAGTACCAGCCGCCAGAGAACGAAATAGGTCCCGAGGATGAGCAGGACGTTCACCGACACGATCGTGCTGACGATGTGAATGAGCGTGTCGCGAAGATCGCTCTGCAGAAACCGCGGCGTCACCAGCAGGCGGACCGTTCCGATCTGATTGCCGCCGAACACGATCGGGCGCTCTTCGACCATCATGTCCGCGGGAGCGGACCTGCCATTCCAGGGGACGAGTTTCCAGTGGGAATCGCGCACGCGGCCGAAGGTCTCGTTGGCGGCAACGACGCTGATTCCGTAAACCGATTTCGGCCGGGCCATGGCGTCGATCACCCGGTTGATCTGCGCCCGATCGATGTTCCAGACCGGAAGCGCCAACGCGACGGAGAGCTCGTCGGCCTGAACCAGCATGAGTCCTCGCAGCGCATCCCGCTGCTTTTGGGCGTCCGCCCGGTAGCTGATGAGCGAGTAGGGGGCGAGCAACGCCGTGGTCACCACGACCAGCGTCGCGGCAACCACCATGGCCAGTGACAGTCTGCGCCTTGCCATCTATTTGTAGGTCTGCGGATCGAACCAGAGCCGCTTGTCGCTGAATGGGGTTTCCGGACCGAGAAACGGATTGCCGATCCGGAAAATCCTGCGCTCCTTCAGGTGCAGTTGCTCGATCTTGTGCCGCTGGTATTTGTCGAAGATGCGATCGTAGGTGCCGTCGGCGATCATCATCCGCATCCCCTCCTCGGCGCGCGCGGCCAGGCGCCGCCCTTCGGCGGTCTTGGGGAACCAGAAGTACATCGGCAGAGGGTAGTAGAGGATGATGCTGTCTTCGATGCGAAGCGCCGGCAGCGCTTTCCGGCGCTGCGCATACTCGTCGAGCACCTCGGTGGCCGCGCGCAGAAAGATGTCGAAGCGCTTGTGGACCAGCATCTCGAAGAGCCCGTCGTAGCTCGATCCGGTGACCACTTTGAAGCCGGCGGCCTTGAGGATGTCGACGTCGATCCAGCCGAGGCCGAGACCGTAGGTAAAGCGGCGGAGATCGTCGAGCGAACGGACGGAGGCGAACCGCTGCTGATCGCCCGACCGAATGAGAAAGACGCAGTACGCGCCGAGGTTCTTATCGACCGGGATGCGGATCGGGATGAGGTTCTTCTCGAAATCGGGCGTGGTGCTGAGGTACATCACCGTGAGCTTGCCGGTGGCGTTCTTCAATTCGAACGCCTGGCGCCGCTCGGTCATGAACCCCGAGGGCACCATCCGATACGCGCCCCACTTCGGCGTCGTCTTCTCCAGCGCCGTCCGCAGAATCTCCCAGTGATAGAGATAGCGAACGTCGAGCGACGACTCCGGCGCGTGGTAGATGTACGTCATCACCGCGCGCGATTCCGCCGCCGAGGAAATCCATAGAACGATGGCGAGAAACGCCGTTAGGCGCGTTCTCATTGGGGTATTGGAACACGGCCGGAGCGCTGGCGTCGCGCCGGCCTGGCTCGGCGCGCGTCCTCGCCGCCGGGATACGTAGGTCGGACTCTCCAGTCCGACCCGCTGACCCGCGTCCGCAACTACAGTGACGAGGAGTATTCACAAGGGGTCGGACTAGAGAGTCCGACCTACGTCCCCTAGTGCTTCTTCACCTTCTCGGCGGTCGTCGTTCCGGTGGTGGTCTTGATCGTCGCGGTGGTATCCGTCGGGGTGGCTATCGAGGCGGTGGTCGTGCCGCCGGGACCCTGCAATGTCGACGTCGTATCGGTCTGCGAGACGTTGGTGGTGCCGGTGAGCGCGACCGCCGCGGTGCCGGCGGCACTCGTACCGATGGTGTCGAGCTGTGTGGCCGAGGCGGCGGTGGCGGTGGCCGGAGAAGCCGGTTCGCCGGTGCCACTGGTGCCGGTCGCCGGATTGCGATCGGTGGCGTTGCCGATCGAGTTCGTCTCCGCCGGTTGCTCCTTCTTGCGGCAGCCGTTCGGCAGCAAGGCAAGGGTGCAGATCAGAAGGGAAACCAGGAAAACGATGGTGTAACGGCGATCGCGCATGAGTGCCTCCGGGGCGATGCGAGGCAAAAGTCGTGCGCATCTGCATTCGCTCCGCGATTTTTTGCGTATATAGCCTCAGATGAGCGCCGCGGCACCACTCCTGTTCGCTGTTCCGGACGACACGCTGCAACGGGCGGCGGCCGGCGATCACGAGTCGTTCGGGACGCTGATCCGCGAGCATCAGGACATGGTCTTCAGCATCGCCTGGAACTTCCTGCACGACCGCGACCGTGCCGAGGAGATCGCGCAGGAGGTTTTCCTGCAGCTGTATCGAACCCTCGGCGAGATCGAAACGTCCGCGCACCTCACCTTCTGGCTGCGCCGCGTCACTGCCAATCGCTGCATCGACGAATCGCGTCGCGGACGCTGGCGCATCGTCACGCTCGATGAAGCCTCCGACGTCGTGCACGACGCCGAGGAGACCGATCCGTTTCTGGCGAAGAAACTGACGCAGATGCTGCAGCGTCTGCCGGCGCAGCAACGGCTCGCCATCACCATGCGTTATCAGGAGGGGCTCGAGCCCTCCGAGATCGGGGCGGTGCTGGACATGCCGCTCAACACTGTCAAGAGTCACCTCCGCCGCGGCCTGGCCGCGCTCCGGGAATGGCTGGGAGTCACATCATGAATCTCGATCATGAGCTGCACCGGGTGCTGGAGCGGACGTCCGCGCCGGAAGGATTCGCCGATCGCGTGCTTGCCCGTCTCGAACAGACGACGCAACCGCAACGCCACTGGTTCTCCGCATCAAACCTGCGGCGCATCGCCGCCGCCGTAGTTCTCACCGCGGCGCTCGGAGGTCTGACCGCGCATCAGATCAGCGAGCACCGCCGCGTCGAAGGAGAGCGCGCCCGCCGCGAGCTCATGACCGCGCTGCACATCGCCAGCGCAAAGATGCGCGTCGCTCAACGCGCAGTCGCACACGACTGACATCCATGAAAGGACCAACCATGACCCGCTATATCGTCAACCTGCTGCTCGCAATCATCGCCAGCGCCGCCGTTCCCTTCACCGCCTCGGCGCAAGGAACCCGCATCAATCTCGATCTTCCCGACATGGCCGCGAAGGCCAGCGAAACCACCGACGTCACGCTCGACGGCGCCATGCTCCGGCTGGCCGGCAAGTTCCTCTCCAGCAAAGACGCCGATGAGCGCGCGGCGAAGGAAATGATCAACGGCCTCTCCGGCATCTACGTCCGCAGCTACGAGTTCGATCACGAAGGCGAATACGACAAGTCGCAGGCCGAGCGCATCCGCACCCAACTCGGGCCGTCGTGGAAGAAGATCGTGAAAGTGACCAGCCGCACGAAGGAAGACGTCGATATCTACGTCGACATGCGCGGCGACAACGTGACCGGCCTTCTGATCATCTCGGCAGAACCAAAGGAGTTCACCGTCGTAAACATCGTCGGCCCCGTGGACATCGAGAAGCTGGCCGGTCTGGAAGGGCAGTTCGGGATCCCGCACATCTACCGCGACACCAGGGAAAAGCACGGGAAGGATTCTCATCATGAATAGTCGCCGCCGCCTGGCTCTCGTCGTCACTCTCCTGAGCGTTTTCGCCCTCGGCGCGATGCCGGCGCGAGCCGATTTCAACGCCATCGTCCGCGCGGTGGAGTCGCGCTACAACGTCCACCGCACCTGGATCCCGATGTTCGGCCTGGTCCGCTTCGCACTGTGGGTGGCTCGTCCCGGCGGCGTGTCGGACGTCCAGCTGGCCACGTTCGAGAATGCCCATTTCGATGACGCCGCGGGGATGGCGGAGATCGTCCGCCGGAACGCCGGCGAGCCGATGCAGCAACTGGTGCAGAGCCATTCGCGGCGCGACGGCGAGACCACGTTGATCTACGCCCGGCCCCTCGGCGGCGACCGCGTAGCCTTGCTGGTCTTCGCCCGCGATCGCAGCGATACGACGCTGGTGCGGGTGGTGTTGTCGATGGACAAGTTCAGCGAGGCGGTCAATCACCCCAACGGGATGATGGCGCATTTGAATATCGACAGGGCTGATCGCGACCGGCACCGCCGCTAGCGGCGAACGAACCTTCAGCCCGGGAAGGCCACCGGTATCGGATGGAGCGCGGCAAGGCGCTCCCCATGTCTCCCATCCGGCGTCGCTTCGTGAGTGAGCAGATAGCGAACACCGTCGTCGTCGTTGGCGAAGATGGCCGTGTCGGGGCTGCTGAACGCGCGTTGCACTCTGTTTTTCACGGCGCTCACGATGCGCCGCAAGGGGCGGGCCGGCGGACCGAGAATCCGCTTGTAGAGCGGCTTGGCTGCCGGCACTTCCGGAGCGGGCTCCCGCCAGCCGTGTGCTGTCAGGATGTCGCGCATGTTCGACCGTTCTTCCAGATCGGAAATGTACTTGAGGCTGTCGCCAAGGTGCGTCAGATAGCGATCCTGATCGATGGGAGGAAAGCGGTCGCCGGCAACGCGGCGTACCAGGTTGTATTCGTGGAACATCACGTTGTATCCGAGACTGAGACGCGGAATGGGAGCGGCCTCGATCCACGGGCGGTCACCCCAGAGTTTGAGCCAGTCAGCCCATGCGCCCGATTGATGGCCACGAAAGTACGCCCATCCATTACTGAAGGCGTATCCGTACGTGATGAAGAGCGCCCGGTCGTAATGATGAAGGACCTCATCGACGGCGCAAACGCGGAAAAGAAAAGCGGCGTCGGGAGTATCCGAATCGCAGATGTTGCCGAATTTCGCCCGAACGCGGTCGAACGTGCCACGCGGGACGATGCAGTTCGCCAGCGCTGGATAGACCTGGTCGAGCTCGACGATCTCGGCACGCGCGCAGCGTTCGATGATCTCGGATGTGCGGATTGCGTAGAGGCCACCGCTGGCGCGCAACCGCGACGCCACCGAATACTTCTCCGACGCGAAGACGCTGTCCCAGCCGTAGATGGTGGTCATTTCGGGAGCCGCGGCGACGGCGTTTGTCAGGAGACGGATCGCTCCCGGCTTCCACAACCTTCGATCGTATTGGATGCCGAGGTGGGTGGCGTCCGTCCTCGCCAACGCCTGCTCCATCGCCCAGTTCCAATGGCCTGGCATCGTGAGCGACTCCGGCGTGCGGATGTAGAGGAGACGCGGATCGCGGGCGTCGCGGCAAATCGTCTCCAGCTCGTCGCGATCCCCGGCGCGCTCGGAGTTGTCCGAAACGACCAGCACGAAGTCGCCATCCTGGCTCAGGATCGAACGGATGTTGGCCGCGGCGAATGCCGGCCGGTTTCTCGTTGCGATCACCAATCCGAGCTTCACGCTGCGACCTCCTCGGCTTCGATCGTGGCGAGGTGGGGCGAGTACTTCGTTGGGACCAACGGGTGCTCGAGCGCGAAACGGATGGCTTCTTCATCGTCGCGGAAAGAAAAACCGCTCGTTCGTCCGGAACCGAATCGCAATTGCCGCAGAAGCCTTCCGGCGAAATGCCGAAGCTTCCTGGCCATACTCGCAGGAGCCGGATTTGCGTTCTCGCGCCAGCCGTACGATTCGAGAATCTGCTTCAGCCTCTCCCGCTCGGCGGGGTCCGTCTTGTGCCGGAGCGCTTCGCCGAGAGCGTGGAGGTAGGCGTCGAACTCGATCGGCGGCAGGCGATCCCCGGTCTGCTCGCGAACGATTTCATACTCGTGAAAGAGCATGTTGTGCCCGAGGTTGATGCCCGGGATGGGAGCACGCTCCAGCCATTTCCGTTCTCCCCAGATTTTCTGATAGTCGGGAAAGTCGCCGCCTTCTCCGCGCAGGTACCCAAACCCGGCGCTTCGCTGCGGCGCGTAGCCGATGCCGATGGGGCGATCGTAATGAAGATAGCGGTCATCGAGGGTGAGATAGCGGCAGAGGAACGGCGCATCCCCGCTGGTCCCATTGCAGATGTCGCCGAATCGCTGGGCCATGCGGATCAGGATCGTCCGGGGAATGAGGCAGTTGGAGAGAATCGGCAAGGCCTGCCCCATATCGTTGATCCGCGCCGCCGCCACGAGCGCGGCCGTCCGCGCGGTGGTCACCGAATAGAGCTTCCCGGTCCAGGGAGGTTGCCAGAGCCGGCGCGGCGGCGGATCGATGGTGACGAAGTCGGCCGAGAAGGTGATGAGCATCTCGGGCCGGCGCGACGCGATCGCACGCAACGCGCCCCATTCCCCCGGCTTCGACACTTTCCGGTCGTAGTGGAGAGTGATGTGCGTCGCCTGCGAGCGATCCAGGACCTGGCTCAGTGCCCAATCCCAATGCTCCGGCATGGAGAGCTCTGCCGGCGGGCGGAGATAGTGGACTTGCTTCTGGCCGAGACAAAACTCGCGAAGGTCATCCGCGGCGGTGGAATTGTCGGAGACGAAGATCTCGATGGGGCAATCCTGGTCGAGAAGCGATCGGACGGCGGCGATGGCCAGATCGGCGCGGTTTCGAGTGGGAATCAGGGCAGCGATCGTCGCGGTCATTGAATTTTTATCGAATCCTTCTGAGCAGCCCGCCCCGAAACCCGGTCACGGCACGACGGAGCGGGCTCTCGTTGAACGGGAGGCCCGGTTCTTCCGCGGCGAATTCGGGATGGCCGGCGGCAAACGCGCGAACGCCGGCATTGGCATTGTCGGTGGCCCAGTTCGAACCAGGCCGGTCCGGCGCGCCGAGCTCCATGAGATAGCCGTCCAGGACGATGAGGAAAGAGCCTGGAGTCACGAACGCCGCGTATGCATCGAGCTCCGCGTGAACGTGCGCCGCGCTGTGGTTCGAATCGAGAATGACCAGGACCGTCTCCTCCGGCGCAACCAGCGACCGGACGCTCTCGATGACTTTCGGATCCGTCGAGCTTCCTTCGATGAGTGTGATGAACGGCGAGAGGGGATGGGCTTCGATCGCGGCGCGATTGTGCGGCCGGATCTCCACGTCGATTCCGATGACGCGGCCCCGTCCGAGAACCTTGCAGAGACTGGCGTAGAAGATGAGCGAGCCGCCGTGCGCCACGCCGGTTTCGATGATGACGTCGGGCTGCACCTGGAAGACGATTTCCTGCAGGCGCAGCAGATCGTCCGGAAACTGAATGACGGGGCGGCCCATCCAGGTGAACGTGTAGGGATACTTCATCCGCAAGGCGGTGGCGAGCCACTGGTCGGATGCTGCATCGAACATCGCCAGGTCATCGTTGGCCTCTGCATTCTTCGGGTCGGGGAGGACGCGGCCGGCCGCAACGAGGCGAGGAAGATCATCGAGGATCCGCGGCGCTGCGAAGCCAAACTCTTCCTCGATCCGGCTGCAGTCCATGCACGCAAAGCCGGTCGTCGGCGCGCCGGGAACGACGGAGACCGAGCAACCGGTTAGCTTCGAGATCGCCGCGGTGACCTCCCGGTTCGTCACATTCTCACCACAGGCAACGTTGTAAAGCTGGTGCCGGCCGGCGGTGGCGATGCGGACCAGAATCGGGACGAGAGCATCGACGGAGATGTAGTCGCGCTCCGATTCCAACGAGCTGCGCAGCGTGATCGTCCCCTCGCGGATTGCTTCCTGAATGATCGTCCCGAGAAACGATTCGCGCTGATCGGCTCCATAGACGTTCGAAATTCTGGCCACGCGTCCTCTCGGCCCGAGCGCGAGAACGACCGCCTCGCCCGTCGCTTTCGAGAGCGTGTAGATGTCCTCGAAATCGGCGGGGTTGAAGCGCAACTCATCGGTCTCGCGAGCCACGCCGGTACTTCCGCGATACAGACGAATCGACGAGAGATAGAGAATCGAGTCGAACGTCGTGCCGCGGATCGTTTCGAGCAGCTTGCTCACATGCGCTTCCACGGCATCGAGAGGGCGTTCGCGAAAATCGCCGGTGAGACCGATGCAATAGATGATGTGCCCGAGGTCGCGGCCGGCCAGCCGCTCATGGCGCGCGGGCGCCTGGTGCTCGATTCCGTTTTCCCTCAGATAGCGAACGAGGTGCGAGCCGATGAAGCCTGACGATCCGAGAACCGTAATCACAGGCCGCCCACCGGGTGATGGAGTCTGGGGTCGCGATGAAACAGGAGTTTCGGACTGACGTTCGGGATCACCCGGAACAATTCGTCGTCGATCACGGCGGCGTCGCGGAAGGCGAAGAGATTGAACCCGTGAGGCGGACCCTCGAGATAGGCCGTCTCGATCGGAACCAGCTCGATGGGCCTTCCGGCGAGGTCGTAGTTCGATTGAAAGTCGCGAATGGCGCAGATGGTGTAGCCGAGCGCGGCGAGAAACCGCACGATCTCCGTGTTCTGGAGACCCTGCGACCAATCGACGTAGGAACGGTGCACCTCGAAAACGATGTAGGGCGCGTTCCGGGCGAGCTGTTCGCTGGCTCCGCGCAGGGCGTGAAGCTCGCCGCCTTCGAGGTCGAGCATGATCAGGCCGAGGTCAACGCCGAGGGCTCCGGCGTAGGCATCGATCGTCGTCGCGGCGATTCCGGTCTCCGATTCCATCGCGCCGGCAAGGGCATCGTGACCTACCAGCCGAAGCGTCGCCGGCCGGCTCCAAAGTCCCAGGGCCTGCACGCCCACATTGTCCAGATGGTTGAGCGATGCATTCCGCTCGATCATCGCGGCCTGCGCGGCATCGGCCTCGAATGCGTGACACGTTCCCCGTCCGCGCAGCGCGTTGGCGATGGGAATGGCCTGGTCGCCGAAGTACGCACCTCCAACGAGGACGTCGGTGACCCTTCCCGCCAGATGCACCAGAAGCCTGGTCGTTTGCGGCTCCCAGACGTGATCCGGTTTCTCGGGGCGGGACATGACGAAATCACGAGCGATCTTCGAGCGGTACGGAAACTCGAAGACCAGCCCGTTGCTCAATTCCTTGCGAACGAACGGGAGCGATGCGTGCAGCGCGTCGACGACCGGCCCGGTGACATCGTCGCGCACGGTCGTGAAGCGGTTTTGCGGCAGCCGTTCGAACTGCTGGAGAGCCGCGATGATCCGCGCGCGCGTGGGCGCGTCCTCGCCAAGCCGGTGCAACGCGTCGCCGGTCATCGGTTCACGTACGGCCATGTCCGGTCCCGTTCCGACATTCGCACCGGCTGCATCGGCCAGTCGATCCCGAAGGCGGGATCGTCCCACCGCACGCCTGCGCCGGCCTCGGGTCTGTAGCCGCCCGACAGCAGATAGCTGACTTCCGAGTCGTCCTGGAGCGTCATGTACCCGTGCGCCAGGCCGGCGGCAATGAAGAGCATCCTGAAATTGTCCCGCGAGAGCTCGACGGCAAACCATTGTCCGGTCTGGGGATTGAGCGCGACGTCGTAAATCGCGCCGCGGCTGCAGCGAACGACTTTCGCCTCGCCATGCGGAGCGTGCTGGAAGTGCAGCCCGCGCAGCGTTCCCCTCGCTTCGTTCCACGAAACCGCTCCCTCCGCGATGTGGGGAAGCAAGTGGTGAAGCTCGTCGGCGTACGTCTGCAGAAAGTAGCCGCGCTCGTCGCGCGCCGGTTCCATCTCCACAACCATGACTCCCGCCAGCGGTGTCTCCACGAGCCTCACGCCACCACCTCGGTCTGCGGAATGGCGACGACGAAGCGCCCGCCCCACTCCCGTACGTGAGCCATCGCGGCGACGATTTCGTCCTGGAGATTCCACGGAAGAATCAACACATAGTCGGGACGCGTCTCGGCGATCTTTTCCGGCGCAAAGATCGGGATGCGCACGCCCGGAACGTACATCCCCTGTTTGTGCGGACTGCGGTCGACGGTGTACGAAAGGAGGTCGGAGCGCACGCCGCAGTAGTTGAACAGCGTGCTGGCCTTGGCCGGCGCGCCATAACCGGCGACCTGCTTTCCCTCTTCGCGCGCATCGATCAGAAAACGCAACAGCGAGCGCCTGCAGCGCGCGATGCCGTCGCTGAACGCGCGATAGGCGTCGAGCGTTTCCAGGCCGAACTCCCGTTCGTTTGCCAGCACACCCTCCACGCGCGGACCGGCCTCGGCGCCGCGATGCTGCGCGTACACGCGAAGCGAGCCGCCATGCGCCGGAATCTCCTCCACGTCGGTCACGACCAGGCCGTGCGCGTCGAGAACGCGCTGCACGGCCCGCAACGACAGATACGACATGTGCTCGTGGTACATCGTGTCGAACTGTACGAACCGGATGATCCGCAGGAGATGCGGGAACTCGATCGTGATCGTCCCGCCGGGAGCGAGCGCCAGCCGCAGCCCTTCCACGAAGTCGTTGATGTCCGGCACGTGCGCCAGAACGTTGTTCGCGATCAGCAGATCGGCGCGGCCGTTGATGTCGGCCCCGACCACGGATCCGAAAAACTCCGTTCGCGACTCGACTCCTTTCGCGCGAGCCGCGGCGGCCACGTTCGCGGCCGGTTCGATCCCCAGCGCGGGAATGCCGGCATTCACGAAATTCTGGAGCAGGTAGCCGTCATTGCTGGCGATCTCCACGACCTGCGACCGCGGCCCCAGATCGAGACGGCGCCGGATGGCTTCGAAGTACTCCCGCGCCCATCGCACGCAATCGTCCGAGTAGGACGAAAAATAGGGATAGTCGCTGAAGATCCGTTCCGGTTTTTCGGCTGCGGGAGTCTGCACCAGAAAGCAGCGATGGCAGATCCAGATGACCAACGGATAGAAGGTTTCCGGCGCGCCGAGGCCGTCCGGCGTCACCAGGGCGTTCGAAAGCGGCAGAACGCCGAGGTCGGCGACGACCTCCGTGAGGGGTGTACTGCAAAAACGGCAGACGGTCATGCGATCACACGCTCCATGAAATCTTCGATCTGAGAATTGGTGAGGTCACGCTCGCTCCGATACCAGTCCGCGGTCCAGATGACCGCGGTGGGAATGTCGAGCAGAGGCTTCCATTGAAGAACCTGCCTGGCCAGCGAGCTGTCGAGCGCCAGCGTCTGCGCCTCTGGCGGATGGGAGCCAGGCACATCGTGCGACGAGGCGCCCTCGCCCCAACGCGCCGCCATCGCCGCCGCCAGCCAGCCGACGGTGCGCGCTTCCTGCTCGTCCGGTCCGAAATTGAAGGAGGGCGGCAGACCGGACTGCTCGCATGCGCGCTCGGCGGCGAGAAGATATCCGTGCAGCGCGTCGAGGACGAACTGCCACGGCCGCGTGGCCTCGGGATGGCGGATGCGGGCCGCTTTCCGTTCTTTGAACGAACGAATCAGGTCCGGAACGAGCCGGTCACTCGACCAGTCGCCGCCGCCGATGACGTTGCCCGCGCGCACGCTGACGATGCGCGGCGACGCTTCTCCCGAAAAAAAGGAATGGCGATACGCGGCAATGGCCATCTCCGCGCACGCTTTGCTGCTGGAGTACGGATCGTCGCCACCGAGAAGATCGCTTTCTCGAAACGCCCGCCCTTCCCCGGAGTTGGCGTAGCACTTGTCGCTGGTCACCAGAACGGCCGCGCGAACGGAAGGTGCACTCCGGAGCGATTCCAGGACGTTGACGGTGCCGATCACGTTCGTCGTGAATGTCGTCACCGGGTCGTCATACGACCTGCGGACGAGGGCCTGCGCCGCGAGGTGAAAGACGATTTCCGGCTGCGCGGCATTCAAGGCACCGCGCAGAGCCGGCAGATCGCGCACGTCGTCGTCAGGGAGTGAATAGCCGCGGACCTCAGCGCCGAGGATCGTCAGCCAGCGAGTGAGCCAGCGCCCTTTGAACCCTGTGTGACCGGTGAGAAAGACCCGGCGGTTTCGCCAGAATTGCGGCTTCATGCCCACACTTTCCATGGCGCCCGCTCTGAGGACCAGAGCGCATCGAGATGGGCACGGTCGCGCATCGTATCCATCGGATGAAAGAAGCCGTTGTGGCGGAACGCGGAAAGCTGGCCGCTGCGTGCCAGCGTCTCCAGCGGCTCGCGCTCCCACGAGGTGGCGTCGCCTTCGATGAGATCGAAGACTTCCGGCTCCAGGACGAAGAAGCCGCCGTTGATCCAGCTGCCGTCGCCGGGCGGCTTCTCGGCGAAGTCGCGGATCTTGTCCTCCTCGATGTCGATGACGCCGAAGCGTCCCGGCGGCTGCACGGCGGTCAAGGTCGCGTGCGTTTTCTTCTGGCGATGAAATGCGATCAGCGCGGCGATGTCGACGTCGGCCAGGCCGTCGCCGTAGGTGAAACAGAACGTCTCGCCGTCGACATGCTGGCGAACGCGCCGCAACCGCCCGCCCGTGGCCGTGTCGTCGCCGGTATCGACCAGCGTCACGCTCCACGGCTCCGAGCTGTTCTGATGCACCTTCAGCTCGTTGTTGCGCAGGTTGATGGTGACGTCGGAGTTGTGGAGAAAATAGTTGGCGAAGTACTCCTTGATCGTGTAGCCCTTGTAGCCGAGACAGACCACGAAGTCGTTGATGCCGAAGTGCGCGTAGAGCTTCATGATGTGCCAGAGGATGGGGCGTCCCCCGAGCTCCACCATCGGCTTCGGGCGAATGACTGTCTCTTCGCTGAGACGCGTGCCGAGTCCGCCGGCCAGGATGACTGTCTTCAGACGCGTCATCATAGCGGACCGGCCAGGCGCAATAATGCGCCGTGACCTTTCTCATCTACGGCGCGAACGGCTATACCGGCGAGCTCATCGCGCGCGAAGCGGTTCGCCGCGGACTTCATCCGATCCTCGGCGGCAGAAGCGCGGAGAAGATCGCTCCGCTGGCGAAGGAGCTGGGGCTGGAAGCGCGGGCGTTTCCGCTCGATCAACCGAAGCTCGATGGCGTCGACGCCGTCCTCCACTGCGCCGGCCCGTTCGTCCACACCAGCGCGCCGATGGTGCGCGCCTGTCTCGACGCCGGCGCGCACTATCTCGACATCACCGGCGAGATCGCCGTCTTCGAAGCGATCATGGCCATGAACGACGAGGCCGTGCGCGCGGGCGTGACGCTCCTGCCCGGCGTCGGCTTCGACGTCGTCCCGACCGATTGCCTGGCGGCGATGCTCGCGGCCCGGCTTCCGGACGCGACGGAACTGGAGCTGGCGTTCTACACGCCGCGCGCGGAGCTGAGCCGCGGGACGCTGAAGACGATGATCGAGAGCATCGACGAAGGGGGCGCCATCCGCCGCGACGGAACGATCGTCCGCGTTCCGCCGGCCTACGACGCGAAGGAGATCGCGTTCTCGACCGGCCCGCGCATGGCCATGACCATTCCGTGGGGCGATGTCTCCACGGCCTTTCACAGCACCGGCATCCCCAACATCCGCGTCTACACCGGGGCGTCGCCGAAATCGGTGGCCCGCATGCGGCGCATTCGATTTTTTCTGCCGGTCCTCGGTATCAAGCCGGTCAAGCGCCTGCTGCAGGCATTCGTCGATCGACGCACCGGACCCGGCGCCGAGCAACGCGCCCGCGGCCGGACCTACCTCTGGGGCCGCGCGGCCAATGCCTCGAACGACGTGACGATGACCATGACCACGCCGGAGGGCTACGCCTTCACGGTGCTCAGCGCGCTTGCGGCCGTCGAGCGGCTGCTGGCCTCGCCAAAACGTCCCGGCAGCTTCACCCCATCGAAATTCTTCGGCCCGGAATTCGTGACGACGATCGAAGGTGTTGAACGGACGTGAGACGCAAACTCCTCCCCTACTACCTCGCCTTCATCATCCTCATCGCTGCCTCGTTCGCCTGGCAGATGCTGCAAGGAATCTGTCCGGTACCGTAGCATCACTCACCAATCGCCTATGCGAACCGAACGCGACACCCTTGGCGAAGTCCAGGTCCCCGACGACGCGCTTTACGGCGCCCAGACGCAGCGGGCGGTGGAGAACTATCCGGTCAGCGGCCTGCGCGCGCACCCGCTGTTCATCCGCGCGTTCGTCCTGTTGAAGAAAGCGGCGGCGCTGGCGAATAAGGAGCTCGGCGCGATCGACGCGGATCGCGCCAACGCCATCATCGGCTCCTGCAACGCTCTACTGAGCGATGAACAGCAATACCGCAATCAGTTCGTGGTCGACGTCTTCCAGGCCGGCGCCGGAACGTCGTTCAACATGAACGTGAACGAGGTCATCGCCAACCTGGTCAATCCCGAGCGCGGAACGTACCAGCCGGTCCATCCGAACGATCACGTCAACATGGCGCAGTCGACCAACGATGTCTTCCCGACCGCCATCCGCATCGCCACGCTGCTTCTGCTGAACGAGCTCTTCCCGCAACTCGACGCTCTCGCCGATGCATTCGAAAATCGCGGCGAAGCGTTCAAGGACGTCATCAAGTCCGGCCGGACCCATCTTCAGGATGCCGTGCCGCTGACGCTCGGCCAGGAGTTTCGAGCCTATGCGTCGGCAACGCGGCGCGCCACCCGCCTCCTCCGCGATGCCGCAAACGAGCTTCGCATCCTCGGCATCGGTGGCACCGCCGTCGGCACGGGGATGAACGCGCCGCGCGGTTATCGGCACATCGTCGTACGCCACCTCAACGAGTTGACGAATCTCGATCTGAAGGCCACGGACGACCTGCGCGAAGCGATGCAATCGCAGCTGCCGGTGGCCGCGGTCTCCGGTGCGCTGCGCAATCTCGCCATCGAGCTGACGCGCATCACCAATGACCTTCGTCTCCTCGCCTCCGGCCCGCAAACCGGCCTGGCGGAGATCACGCTCCCCTCCGTGCAGCCGGGCTCCTCGATCATGCCTGGCAAAGTGAATCCGTCGATGCTGGAGTGCATGAACCAGATCTGCTTCCACATCATCGGATCGGCCACCACGATCGACTACGCCGTGCAGGCCGGCCAGCTCGAGTTGAACGTGATGATGCCGCTGATGGCGTTCGAGATCCTCTTCTCGATCGAGATCGTGAAGAACTACCTGCCGGTCTTCATCGCCAAGTGCATCGCCGGAATCGACGCCGATCGCGCGCAGTGCGAGGCCTACTACATCAGCTCCCCGTCACTAGCCACGGCCCTCAATCCGATCATCGGCTACGCCAAGGCCGCCGAGATCGCCAAGGAGTCGGCGAAGAGCGGGACGCCCATTCCGCAGCTGTTGCGCGAGAAAAAGGTTCTCAGCGAGGCCGAGATCGCCCGCATCTTTACCCCCGAGTTTCTGGCCGGCCAGGCGGATTGACGACTACAATCGGCTGCACTTCGTCCCATCCAATGCGACTCTTCATCGCCATCTCCTTTCCGGAGTCCGAGCTCCGCGCGATCAGCGACCGCACCTCGATGGTGAAGTCGAGACTGCCGCCGGCGTCGTGGGTTCGCCCCGAGACCCAGCACCTCACCTTCGCCTTTCTCGGCGAGCAGCCGGAATCGCTCCTGACAACGCTGGCGCCGCTGCTGGAAAATGCGCTTTCGACGGTGCCGCGATTCGAAGGACACCTGCACGGGAGCGGGTTCTTTCCCAACGCCCGTCACGCCCGCGTCGGCTGGGTCGGCGCGACGCCGGAGGAGAAGTTCCGCGCGGTGGCCGATGCGGTGCGTGCGGGAGTGAAAGCCGCCGGCGTCACGCTCGACCGTGCCGATTTCCGCGCGCATCTGACGCTGTTCCGCATCCGCGACCAGTGGCCGCCGGCCTGCATCGAGATCTTCAACGGCGCGCTGCGCGACTACAAGTCGGACCCGTTCCTGGTCGATTCGGTGACGCTGTTCTCCAGCGAGCTCAATCCGAAGGGCGCGATTCACACGCCGCTGCGAACGTTCGCGCTGGCGTAAGCGTCACGATTGAACCGGACCGACGAGAACGGCCGGCACCATCGAGCCTTCCTCGATCGAGGTCACGCCGGTCTCGACGATCACCAAGCCGTTGGCCTGCACCATCGAGGTCGAGACGCCCGAGCCTTGCGATCGCATCGGCTCCGAGACGAGCTCACCGTCGCGCGCAACGACGCGGACGCGCATGTAGTTGCGCCGGTCACCGCGCGATTTCAGCGACGCCGCAATGCGCGTCTCGACGATCGGCGGCAACAGGTTCGTCGTCTGTCCCATCGCCTTCCGAAGGGCCGGCGCGATGAAGAGGTGAAACGAGACCATGCACGACACCGGGTTGCCAGGCAGTCCGAAGTAGAGCCGCCCGCGGAGGCGCGATAAAACCACCGGCTTGCCCGGCTTCATGGCCACCTGCCAGAACTTCGTCTCCGCACCGAGCGCGTCGAGCGCTTCCTTGACGAAATCGTACGCGCCGACGGAAACACCGCCGGAGGAAATGACGAAATCACTTTCGAGCGCCGACTCGATCGCCGCAATCGTCGCCTCGGGCGTATCCGGCACGATGCCGATCATCCGCGGAATCGCGCCGGTTTCGCGCACCAGCGCCGCCAGCGAGTAGGAGTTGGAGTTGACGACCTTGCCGGGCACCATCTCGTCGCCGACGTCGATGATCTCGTCGCCGGTGGAAAGGATGGCCACCGCCGGCCGCCGCCCCACCCGAACGATCGCCTTCTGCACACCGGCGAGCACTCCGAGCTCAGCGGCATGAATCGGCGTGCCGTCCGCGAGAACGACGTCGCCGGCGTACATGTCCTCGCCGCGCCTGCGGATGTTCGTCCCTTTTCGCAGCGGCTCATTGACGCGTACGACCTCCGAGCCAGCATCGGTGATCTCGACATGCGCGACCGTGTCCGCCCCCTCGGGCATCAGCGCGCCGGTCATGATGCGAATGGCGGTACCGGCCTCGACCCGTTTCGTGGCCACCGTGCCCGCCGGCAGATTCTCGACGACACGCAACTCGACCGGCGCGTTGGCGATGTCCTCCGCGCGGACGGCATACCCATCCATCGCCGTGTTGTCCCCCTGCGGCACATCGACGCGCGCCCGCACATCCTCGCGCAGCACGCGCCCGAGTGCGTCGGTGAAGGCGACCTGCTCGGTGCCAAGGGCTTGCACCTCCGCAAGCACCCGCTCCTGCGCCTCTTCGACAGGAATCATCCGTTCGCCCGCGCGAGGTGTCTGGAAGGTGGTCACGAGCGGAGTTTAGCGGAGTAACCCAAAGCACAGACAGGAGTGTCTGTGCCACATTAGCCTGCGCGACAGGGCCGATCCGAGCAAGTATCCAGGGCCGATGTGGCACAGACACTCTTGTCTGTGCTGTCGATTTCACCCGCCCGCAATGGCAACGACGATCTCCACCTCATCGCCATTCTTCAACTCGACATCCTTCTCGCCATGCAAAACGAGCTCGCCGTTCACGGCAAAGTTGAACAACTCGTCACGGTCGTCGCCGAGGTCGAGTTTGGCGATGATGTCGCCAAGGGACTGGGCGTCCATCGTCATGATGGCGCTGCGGCCGTCACTCAATGCCTCGGGGAGACGGACGGTGATCATGACGTCAGCACACCTTCCAACTCCCCCCGCCACTCCGGTTTCGGCAGTCCCTCATCGGTGAGATTCGAGACCTCGTAGAAGCGGGAGAGCATCTTGTCGAACTCGCCGCGATCGATCTTCTCGCCTTTGTACGGGCCGACGCCGATGGCTTCTTCGAACCAGCGTTTGGGGAGGGTGTCGTCGGCGCGGGTGACGCCGAGTTTGGCGTTGATGAGGCGTTCCACGCCCATCACGTTGAGGCCGATGCCGTCGATCTCTTCTTTCGACAGCTCGATGCCGGTGACGTTGGCTACCTGATCGGCAAACTCTTCGTAGCCGGGCAGCGATGGCGAGTTGAAGAGCTTCGTGGTAAAGCGGCACATGCCGACGGAGTCCCCGACCGCGTAGATGTTCTCGCAGCGGCGGACAGCCAGCTCCTTCCCTTCGTAGCTGTTCGGCTCCGCGGCCACCGGGCCGCCGTAAAGCTCGGCTTTGAAGTCGGGCGAGTCGTTGATCTTGGCGTTGATCTCGAGCGTGACGCGATTGCGGAGGTGGTCCATGCCGCGCGTGGCAACGGCCAGCCCGAGGGCGAAGGCCTTGAGGATGCGGGCATCGTGGGGATCGCTTTGCGTCAAGCCCTTCACCGCCATCAGGTAATCGAGCGACTCCACCGGATACTTGCCGTTGGCAACCGCCTGCGACGAATCGGCGATGACGTCGCCGAACCCTTCGCGTTTGGCGGTCATGAACAGCAGTTGCTCGATGGCGTCGTAGTTGCCCCAGGTCAGATCGAGCTGCGTCTGCTCGCGGGTGATGATGCCGCGCTGGTAGAGCTCCATGGCCCACGAGATTGCCGAGCCGGTCGAGGCAGTGTCGAGCCCGAGGTCGTTGCAGATGTTGTTCAGCCGCAGCACCTGCGTGACCTCGGTGATCCCGACATTCGGACCGAATTTGCCGAGCGTCACGTATTCGGGACCGTCGCCCTTGACGTACTTGTCATGACGAACGTTCAGATCGTTCGACATGTCATTCAACGGACGGCAATTCACCGGACAGGCGAAGCAGCCCTCCATGCCCGGGCGATACGGATCGATGTTCTCGGCGTCGAGCTTGTCGGTCCAGGTCGTTTCCTGATTGTTCTTCGTCCCCATGGCGCCGAGCATGCGCGACGGCTTGTAGAGGAACGGCGTGCCACGTTTTTTCAGGGCGTTTTTGACGACCGAGGTGTTGAGCAGCTTCAGGGCGACATCGCGGTTGCGGAGCTTGTGCGGGCGGGCGGTGGTGAGGTCGGCGGCGCGGCCCTGAATCAGGACGGCCTTCAGCTTCAATCCGCCCATCTTCGCGCCGGGACCGCCGCGGGCGTAGATCGCTTTCGGGCCGGCCATGATGCCGGAGCAGAGGACGAGGTTCTCGCCTGCGGTGGTGATCGCGGCCAGGCCGTAATCCTTCCCTTCGACTCCGTGAAAGTCCTCGGCGATCTTCGCGCGCAGGTCGATATTGTCGAGCCCAACCCACGGCGCGGCGTCGACGAACTTCGGTTGGTCGCCCTCGAAATGCAGCAGCGTCCACCGCGTCGCTTTTCCGTAGAGCACGAGGTGATCGATGCCGTTGAGCTTCATGAACGACGGGAAGTAATCGCCGGCGTTCGAATCCATCAGCACGCGCGACTCCGGCGACCAGGAGGTGACGTTGCCGCGCGACGCCGAAGGCACCATCGAGGTCAGGATGCCGGTGCCGAAGATGAGCGGGATTTCGGGATCGATCGGCTGGAGCGTTTCATCAAGCAGGTTGTGGAGCAGGAACATGTTCACGCCCCGCCCGCCGAGGAGGGCGTGGACGATGCGGAGGGGAATCCAGGCGCGGCGTACTTCCTGGCGCGCGAGGTCGACGAAGATGGTCTGTCCCTGCGTTGGGAACTGCGGCTCGGTGGCGAGCCGGGTCAGAAGCGCATCGACGCGCGTGCGGATGGACATGAGCGGAGTCTAGAACAGAGCGATGCGGCGTCAAATGTCGCGCAGGACGAGGCCGTGCTCGAAACGATGCTCCCCCTCGCGCGGGATGGCGTCGTCGTCGCGACAGATGAGCACGTTGCGGAGCTCGAGTGGCCCGGCGATCTCGACTCCGTGCGCGACAATGCACGATTCGAGAACGACACCGCTCGCGATGCGGCAATCATTCCAGACCACGGTGCCGGTCAGCGTCCCTTCGATGACGGAACGTTCACCGATGATGCTGCGCGCCATCGTGCCGCTGACTCTGCCAGTATCCTGAACGAGCGAGTCGCTGGCGACATGCGTGTCGCGCGCGACCGGGAGCTGGCCGCGCACCATCAGATCGAGCAGCGTGCGTGACGCGCTCATGTAGCGCTGCGGCGTACCGATGTCGAACCAGAGCCCGTCGTCGACGACGCCGGCAATCGTTTCGCGGCTGCTGTCGATGAGCGGCTGATAGACCTCGTCGACGATGCCGGAGAAGTCCTTGGCGGGCAAGTAGTCGAAAATGCGATTCGCGATCAGGTGGGTGCCGGAGAACATCAGCGCCTCACCCGTTCCTTTGCCGAATCCGGTGATGTGGCCGTGATCGAAATAGACGGGCGTGAAGCGATCGCCTTGCGGCGAGTGGCGAAGCGTCAGCGCGGCCAGCGCCTCGTTTCGTGCTGCGCGCAAGGCGTCGTACGGCGGGAACTGAACGGTATCGCCGTTGACGAGGAGGAACTCATCTTCCCCTTCGAGCAACGCCCGCACCTTGCGCACGCCACCGCCCGTGCCGAGGATCTCGGGCTCGTAGGAAAACGCGAAACGCGCATCCGGAAACCGCGCGGGAAGAAAGCGCTCGATCGGTTCGGGAAGATGATGCAGGTTGACGATGAAGTCGCGGATGCCGAACGCCAGAAGCGACTCGACGGCCCAGGCGATGAGCGGCTGCCCGCACAACGGCACCATCGGCTTCGGCAGCGTGTAGGTCGCCGGCCGGAAGCGCGTGCCGAAGCCGGCGGCGAGGATCATGGCCTTCATTGCGGTTTCGCGGTCTCGTGGTTGCGAGGTCTCGCGGCCGTGAAGTGGAAGGCAACCGCGCGACCGCGTAACCGCGCGACCCCGCGACCGCGAATCACAGCTGCTCCGGCGGAAAAATCATGTTCTCCCCGAGATCCGGCCGCGTGCGCCGCGCCAGGCGATACAAATCCGCGTACGTCTGCCGGATGGCTTGTTCCATGATCATCCCCAGCTCGGCGGCGATGCCGCGGATGACGTCGATGGGGCCTTCGATCTCGAAGTAGTCGCCGATCGGTGTGCGGTCGAGGACCACTTCGACGTCCTTGATGCGCCAGACCTCGCGAAACTTCTGGTAGCGGAAGACCGGCTTGTAGCCGAGGGCGTCGAAAAGCTGGATGGCCAGCTCGAAACTCTCGACGCCGGTCTGCACTTCTTCGCGCGACTTCACGCCCCCTTCGATCGACATCGGACCTTTGTACGTGGCGATCGAATACTTGCCGAACTTGCGCACGCGCAGCAGCGAGCCTTTCGTGCGCAGCTCGCCGCGGCGGTCGAGGACGATGTTGTCCTCGAAGGTCTCGGGATAGAGCCGCTGCCCACCGATGTCGTGCAGCTTGCGCAGAAGGTCGGCGCGGTCTTTGAGGGCGAACTTGACTTCGATTTCCTGGGCCATGCGGTCTCGCGGTCGCGAGGTTACGCGGTCTCGCGGCGGAGCGGAGCACTGGAGACCCCGCAACCGCGCGACCGCGTAACCCTACGTCCTCAGCACCTCCACTCCCGGCAGCGTCTTTCCGGAGATGAACTCCAGCGACGCGCCGCCGCCGGTGGAGATGTGGCTGATCCGGTCGGCGTAGCCGGAGGCTTTCACCGCTTCGACCGATTCCCCGCCGCCGACGACCGTCGTGCCATCGGCTTCGGCGACCGATCTGGCCATGGCCATCGTCCCTTTGGCGAATGCTTCTTTCTCGAAGACGCCCATCGGGCCGTTCCAGAAAATCGTTTTTGCATTTTTCAGAGCGGCGTCGAATGCAGCGATCGTCTTCGGACCGATGTCGAACGCTTTCTGGCCGGCAGTCAGGCCGTTTGCTACGTCGACCGTCTCGATCGTCTTCGGCTGTTCGAGATCGTCGGCCACGACGAGATCGACGGGGAGAGTCACGTTCGTGATGCGGTTGGCCACCTCGATCGAATCCTTGTCGACCAGCGAGCCGCCCATGGCCGTGCCGCGAGCGGCGAGAAACGTGTTGGCCATTCCGCCGCCGACGAGGACCGAGTCGGCCAGTTTCACCAGCGCTTCCAGCGGCTCGATCTTGCCGGCGATCTTGGCCCCGCCGAGGAGGGCCACGAACGGGCGGTCGGAAACGTTGGTGATCTTCTGCAGGAACTCGATTTCCTTCGCCAGCAGGAGACCGCCGGCGGTGCGCGTCTTGTCGAAGAGTCGCGGAAGGGCATCGATCGAAGCGTGGGCGCGATGACAGGCGCCGAAGGCGTCGTTGACGTAGTAGCCGGCCAGTTTGTGCAGCTGCTCGGCGAAGCCGCGGTCGTTCGATTCTTCACCGGCGTGGAAACGAAGATTCTCGAGCAGCAGCACCTGACCTGGCTGGAGTGCCGCCGCCTTCGCTTCGGCATCGTCACCGACGCAGTCATCCGCCCACTCCACGTCCGCGCCGAGCAGCTCGGCCAGTTTCGCGCGGATCGGCTCCAGCGAGTATTTCGCCTTCTTCTCGCCCTTCGGCCTGCCGAGGTGACTGGCGATGACGACGGCGGCTCCGGCGTCGCGGAGACGGCGCAGCGTCGGCAGCGTCTCTTCGATGCGGGTGGCGTCGGTGATCCGCGTGCCATCGAGCGGCACGTTGTAATCGACGCGATAGAAGACGCGCGTGCCGGCCGGGAACGAGAGGTTGTCGAGCGTCCGGATGGTAATCATGCGTGCTGCAGCGACTCCTTCTTCACCTTCGCCACGTGCGCGATCAGATCGAGGATGCGGTTCGAGTAGCCCCACTCGTTGTCGTACCACGCCAGAACCTTGTGCATGCGCGGGTCGACCGAGCGGGTGAAGGTGGTGTCGACGATCGCGGAGTAGGGGTTGTGGTTGAAGTCGACCGAGACCAGCTGCTCCTCGGAACAGGTCAGGATGCCCTTCAACGCACCGTCGGCGGATTCGCGCAACACCTGGTTGATCTCGTCGGCACTGGTGGCCTTTTCCGTGCGGAAGGTCAGGTCGACCAGCGAAACGTTCGGCGTGGGAACGCGGACGGAGATGCCATCGAACCTCCCCTTCAACTCCGGCAGCACCAGGCCGACTGCCTTCGCGGCGCCGGTGGTGGTCGGAATCATCGACATCGCCGCCGCGCGGCCGCGCCGGACGTCTTTGTGCGGCAGGTCGAGAATCTCCTGATCGTTCGTGTACGAGTGGATCGTGGTCATGATCCCCATCTCGATGCCGAATTTCGCGTGCAGCACCTTCGCGACCGGCGCCAGGCAGTTGGTCGTGCACGAAGCGTTGGAGACGATCTTGTGCGCGGCGGGATCGAAATCCTGTTCGTTGACGCCGATGCAGATGGTGACGTCAGCGTCCTTCGACGGCGCGGAGATGATCACATGCTCGACCGACTTCTTGAGATGAAGCGACGCCTTCGCCTTGGAGGTAAAACGTCCAGACGACTCCACCACGATCTCGACTCCCAGGTCATTCCACGGGATGTCGGAAGGATCGGGAGAGGAGAAAACGCGCAGCTCCTTACCGTCGATGGTGATGCTGTTGTCGGTGTGGCCGATCTCGTTCGGAATGGTGTGATGCACCGAGTCGTACTTCAGCAGATACGCCAGCGTCGCGGCGTCGGTGAGATCGTTGACGGCGACGAATTCGATATCGAGATTGCGCTCGAGCGCGGCGCGGAGCACGTTGCGTCCGATGCGCCCG